>Ga0081539_10000117_pt1 | contig 185868 bp, 169 predicted proteins | sample TabmetS4T2R2_FD_71023 | JGI IMG/M metagenome (GOLD analysis project Ga0081539, IMG submission 71023) | Tabebuia heterophylla rhizosphere microbial communities from the University of Puerto Rico - S4T2R2 | ecosystem: Host-associated > Plants > Roots > Rhizosphere ... | reverse complement strand
GCCTGATACGACGGGCGGGATGGGCAAAAGTGTCGGCGTCGAGATCGCGATCGGTTCGAGTGCGGAGGAAAAGCAGAGCCGGAAGCCGAAGCGTGTTCCGGTCACCGCCGAGCACCTGCGCACCGCGTTCAGGACGCCGCTCGCGCGCGCGATTCTGGAGCGCGCCCGCAAGGCGCGCATGGCGCAGGATTCGGCGCTCATCAGTTACGACGCCACGGCGTACATGCGCATGTCCGCCGGGATGGGCTTCTCGAGGATCGGCCGCGACCGGCTGATGTTCCGGCACGAGAACGCCACACGCGTGCGGTGGCGTCGCGACGTCGGCGCCTGGATCGACGTCAAAGGCATGCGCACGGCGATCCCGGTCGCCCCCGACGAGGCACAGAAGGAAGCGAACGAAGACATCAACGAAGACGGCGACATGACGACGCTGCCGTACTTCCCGGGGCAGGAGCCGCTCCTGTCCTTCAGCGGCAGCGAAGTCGTGAAGACGTCGGTGGACGAGCGCGACATCGTGCATCCGCTCGCCGAGGGTGCCGAGGCGTACTACTTCTATGAAGCCGGCGACTCGATCACCTTCCGCCTGCCCGACGGCAACACGATCGTGCTGCGTGAGCTGCGGGTGCGTCCGCGCCAGAGCAAGTGGAACATCGTCGTCGGCTCGATGTGGTTCGACGCGCGCACCGGACAGATCGTGCGGGGTGCGTATCGATTCTCCGTGCCGATGGACGTGTGGGCGGTCGTCGCCGAAGAGGATTCGACCGCGCAGGACGAGATCCCCGTCTGGGTGAAACCGCTGATCTCACCCATGCGCGCACAGATCACCGCGGTGGCGGTCGAATACGGATTGTATCAGGGGCGCTTCTGGCTGCCGCGACTGCGCAGCGCCGAAGGCGATGCGCAGGTGAGCTTCATGCACGTGCCCTTCAGGTTCGAGCAGAGCTATCGCTTCAACTCCGTGAACGCCCTGGACTCGCTGCCCGCGATCACCGTTGCGCAGGCGCCGCCGGAGCCGCCCGACTCACTCAAGGGTGACGCGCTCGACAAGTGGCGCGATTCCGTGCGTGCGGTGCGCGTCGCGAAGCGCCGCGCGGTGCGCGATTCGGTGCGCAAGGGACTGAAGAAGGACTCGACGCGGTGTGGCAACGGCGACAGCGAGCGCGTGTTCACGCGCGCGCGCACCGGGCAGGGGAACCTGCGTGTCGCCGTGCGCATTCCCTGCGACGCCGAGGCGCTGGCGCATTCGCCGGAGCTTCCCAAGTCCATCTACGACGAGGGCGAAGAGATCTTTGGCTCGAAGGATCGCGACGCGCTCATCAAGGAAGCCCTCTCGATGGGTGCGCAGCCGCCGTTTTCCTTCCATGCCGTTCCGCCCACCTTCAAGTGGGGGCTCGAGTACACGCGCTTCAATCGCATCGAAGGCTTCTCGACCGGTGGCCTCCTCGAGCAGACGCTCGGCGGCGGCTATACCGCGTCAGTGCTCGGTCGGATCGGGCTCGCGGACCTCGAGCCCGGCGTCGAAGCGACGCTGTCGCGCTCGAATCTCGCGAAAACCATTCGGCTGCGCGCGTACAACCGTCTCGTCGCGGCGAACGACTGGGGCAACCCGTTGAGCTTCGGAAGCTCGCTCTCCGCGCTGCTCTTCGGCCGCGACGAAGGGTTTTACTACCGCACGACGGGCGCGGAGCTCGAGTGGGAGAAGTCGCAGGGCGCGCTCTTCACCTGGCGACTGTTCGCTGAACGCCAGCGGACTGCGTCGGTGGAGAACACGTGGTCGCTCGGACCGAGGTTCATACCCAACATCACCGCGAGCACAGCGCAGTACGGCGGCCTCGCCGCACGGCTGGTCCACTCGAAGGGTCTCGATCCCGCCGGCTTTCGCATGTTCAGCGACGTTCGCCTCGAGGGCGCGGCGAGCGACTCGGCCGGCAAGGCCTTCGGACGCGGCGCTCTCGACCTCACGGTCACGCGTGGGCTCGGCGCCCTCACGTCGGCCGTCACGCTGTCCGGGGGCAGCTCCGTCGGGAAGCTGCCGCCGCAGCGCCGCTGGTATCTCGGCGGCGCGCACACCGTGCGCGGACAGCGTCCGGACACGGCGCAAACAGGAAATGCGTACTGGCTCGGGCGCGTCGAGGTCGGCGGGATGGTTCAGGCGATACGGCCGACCGTTTTCGCAGACATCGGTTGGGTCGGCGACCGGGACCGGCTGCGCGACATCGGTCGCCCGATGAGCGGTGTGGGGGTCGGCGCGTCGCTCCTGGATGGGCTCATCAGGGCCGATCTGTCGCGCGGGCTGTATCCGCAGCGGCGATTCCGATTCGACATGTACGTCGAAGCGAAATTCTGAACCCGCGCGTGATGCGTGAGAGGCAGCGTCCCGCCCCCCACGCATCAACGCCGATTACTTGCGATCCCTGGCCGTCTTCACCGTCAGCTGAATGACGTACGCGTTCGCGCCGGTGTGCGGCGACAACGCGTTGCCGGGTTTGAAGTAGCGAATCTCCTTCACATCGCTCGCCTTGTAGTACCGCAGCATGGTGGAATCGCCCTGCCGCTGCGAGCCGGTATAGACGAGCAGCTCATAAGCGCGCCCGGCCATCGCCTGTTCCTGCGCGCCGGCGCTCTGTCCGGCGTTGAACATGAGGAAATTCGGACGCGCCTTGTCGATCACCTCGGACAGTGGCGCATCGCCGTACTCGGCCAGCTCCTCCGCGGCGATCTTGTACGGATCGCGCTTCTTCGACTTCTGGGCCTGCAGTGGCGCTGCCACGAGCAGCAACGCCGCGACCAGCAATAAACGACGCACGGATCCTCCGGAATAAGGTCGTCGCTTTCATGATGCGTTGTGGACCGGGCCGCCGCAAACTTTGCGGCTCGTCCCACTAGCTTGTCGCCAATGGCCGCCCCTTCAATGCCGGCGCGGTGGTTCGGCCGCGCCCGCCACGCGAACTTCAAGAAGAAGGCGATCGACGTCACCCTGGGCCTGCTGTACACCGGAGGCTGGCCGGCGGCGATCACGCGCGCGATCGGCCTGCAGGGACACCTCGGCATCGGGGAACACCGCTTCGAGGTCGCGCGCAGGAATCCGCGCGCGCCGGGGCTGCGCGTCGCCTTTGCGTCGGACTTCCACGCGGGGCCCACGCTGCATGCGAAGCTGCTCGAGGATGCGTTCGTCGCGCTGCGCGACATGCACGCCGACGTGCTGCTGCTCGGGGGTGACTTCGTGTCGTTTCACGCGCGGTACGTCGATCGCCTCCTCGAGGGCATCCGCTCGATCCAGGCGCCACTCGGGAAATTCGCCGTCCTCGGGAATCACGACCTGCTCGGCGACGATGAGTACATCGTCCGGCGTCTCGCGGAGGTCGGGGTCCGGACGCTCGTGAACGAGAACGTGCGCCTCGCTGCACCTCACGACGACGTCTTCGTCTGTGGTCTCGACGATTGGGACGAGGGCGCGCCGGACGCGGATGCCGCTTTCCGCAACGCCGACGGCGTGCGCATCGTGCTCGCGCACCAACCTGATGGTCTGCTCGCGGTGGGTGACCGTCCCTTCGACGTCGGGTTCTTCGGGCACGTTCACGGTGGACAGTTTCTGCTCCGCAACCGCGAGCCGGCCATCCGGCATCGCGGGCCGGTGAGCAAGCTGTACATGCACGGCGGCGTCTTCCACACGGGCGTATCGAACGCGCCTGTTCTCGTGTCACGTGGGATCGGCACGAGTACACTTCCGGCGCGCCGCCATGCGGATCCGCAGGTCCACCTGTGTACACTCGTGGACCGGAACGGCCGCTAGCCGACCGCAACGGCCAACTGCAACTCCTCTGCGTCATGCTTTTGCAGTTGCAGTTGCCGTTGCAGTTGCAGTTGTCGTTTGCTGGGTGCGGTTAGGCGCCGATTCGTGTGCAGTTGCCCCGGGCGCGGCGCGTTTCGTCCCAGCGGGCAGCAGAAGCGCGGTCCAAATCGTACATTGTTCGAGCTTTTCTCCCATGTCCTGAGCCCCGGTCACCTACCCGCTGGGGCTTTCTCCGTGATGAGGTCCCGCATGCGGTCCGCACTCTTCCTTCTCCTCGCCGCCGGCGTCGCCGGTGCGCAAGGTCCCTCCGCGATGGGCGCGGGGCGTGGCGACAGCGCGTCGCGCAAGCCGCTCCCGCTCGCCGCCGCGCGTACGATCAGCTTCACCACCAGCAAGGGCTCGTGGATGTCGCTCGACGTCAGCCCCGACGGCAAGACGATCGTGTTCGACATGCTCGGCGACCTGTACACGCTCCCGATCGAAGGCGGCAAGGCGACGCCGCTCACGACGGGCATGGCGATGGACAACATGCCGCGCTTCAGCCCCGACGGAAAAAAGGTGGCGTACGTCTCCGACCGCTCGGGCGCGGACAACGTCTGGATCATCTCACTCGACCGCCAGGACACCACGCAGCTCACGAAGAGCGGCAACAACGCGAACACGCTGTACATCTCGCCCGAATGGACGCCTGACGGGAAATACATCGTCGCGTCGCGCACCGCGCCCCAGACCGCGTCGAAGCTGTGGATCTATCACGTCGACGGCGGCATGGGTCAGGCGCTCGTGCGCGAGCCGGCGCCGATGAAGATGACCAGCCCGTCCGTCTCCTCGAACGGCCGCTTCATCTGGTATGCGACGCGAACGGGCGACTGGATGTACAACGCGGTCGGCGCGCAGTACCAGCTTGGCGTTTACGACCGCGAGACGGGCACGACGACGCTCATGTCGCAGCGCTACGGCTCGGCGTTCCGCCCGCGACTGTCGCACAACGGCAAGTGGCTGACATACGGCACGCGCCACGAGACGAAGACGGGGTTGCGCGTCCGCAACATGGAGACGGGTGAGGAGCGCTGGCTCGCGTATCCGATCCAGCGCGACGACGCCGAAGCACGCAGCTCGCTCGACGTCATCCCCGGCTATGCATGGACCCCGGACGATCAGGCCGTCATCCTGTCGTACGGCGGCGAGATCTGGCGCGTGCCGGTCAACGGCAGCGCAGCGACGAAGATTCCCTTCACGGCGGACGTCGCGCTCGATGCGGGCCCCGAGGTCCGCTTCTCGTATCGCATTCCGGACTCGGTGACGTTCATCGCGCGCCAGATCCGTGACGTCGCGCCGTCACCGGACGGCAAGCGCCTCGCCTTCTCGGCCATGGATCGCCTGTACGTCATGGATCTGCCGAGCGGAACGCCGCGGCGTCTCACGGATCTCAATGTCGGTGAATTCGAGCCGACATGGTCGCCGGACGGCAGGTCGGTTGCCTTCGTGACGTGGGGTGGGGAGGCGGGTGGACACATCTACCGCGTCGCCGTAGACGGGAAAACCAAGGCGCAGCTGCTCACGCGCGCGGCGGCGCTGTACTACGAGCCTGCCTGGGCGCCCGACGGCCGGCGCATCGTCGCGATCCGCGCGGCGAGCCGCGACCTCAAGGACGCCACGGGTCCATTCTTCGGACACGGCCTCGGCGCGCAATTCGTCTGGATACCCGCGACGGGTGGCGACGCGGTGCTCATCGCACCCACGGGCAACCGCTACGCGCCGCACTTCACGAGCGACACGACGCGGATCTACGCGTATGGCTTCAACGACGGGCTTGTCTCGTTCCGCTGGGATGGCACGGACGTGAAGCAGATCGTCAAGGTCACCGGCCCCCTCCCCTCCGGCGGCGTGCTGGAGATGCAGGAGCAGCTGCGGTCCGGCGTCGATCTTCCGATGCCGCGGTACGAGCTCGAGCCGACCGCGCCACAGCCGCCACCCGCGGGCCTCGTCATGATGGCGCCCAAGGGCGACCGTGCGCTCGCGCAGGTCGGCAACGACATCTATGTCGTCACCGTGCCCTTCGTGGGCGGCCCGACACCGACGGTGTCCGTGGCGAGCCCCGACAACGCCGCCTTCCCGGTGCGGAAGCTCACCGACATCGGGGGCGAGTTCCCGGCGTGGAGCGCGGACGGCAAGACCGTTCACTGGGCCATCGGCAATGCTTTCGTCAGCTACGATCTCGATCGCGCGAAGGCGCTCGACGACAGCGTGAAGAGCGCCGCGAGGGCGAAGGCTGATAGCCTCCGCAATGCGTCGAAGTCTCCGCCGGCGGATTCCACGAAGTCCGTGGCCGCCAAGCCGGACAGCGCCGGCGCTGCCGCGCCCAAAGCCGACAGCGCGAAGAAGTCGGCCGACAAGTACAAGCCGGCGGAGCAGCGGATCACGATCGCGGTTCCACGCGACATTCCGCAGGGAAGCGCTGTGCTCCGCGGCGCTCGCGTCGTCACGATGCGCGGCAAGGAAGTGATCGAGGACGCCGACGTCGTCGTTCGCAACAATCGCATCGTCGCCGTCGGCAAGCGCGGCACCGTCGAGGTGCCCGCGGACGCGAAGATCGTGGACGTCGCCGGCAAGACCATCACCCCCGGGCTCATCGACACGCACTACCACATCATGTGGACGATCCCGGAGATCCACGTCTCGCAGCCGTGGCAGTATCTCACCACGCTGGCGTACGGCGTGACGACGACGCGCGATCCGCAGACCGCGGTCACCGACGTGCTGACGTACGAGGACCAGGTGCGCGCGGGCAATGCGATCGGACCTCGCGTGTACTCCACCGGTCCCGGCGTATTCGCCTTCGAGCAGGTGCGCGACCTCGAGCACGCGCGCAACATCCTCAAGCGTTACAGCCAGTACTACGACACGAAGACGCTCAAGATGTACATGACGGGCAACCGCCAGCAGCGGCAGTGGATCATTATGGCCGCGAAGGAGCTCGGCCTCATGCCGACGACGGAGGGCGGTCTCGACTTCCGTCTGGACATGACGCACGCGATCGACGGCTACGCCGGCATCGAGCACGCCATCCCGGTCACACCGCTGTACAAGGACGTCGTCGAGCTGTTCAAGGGTACCGGTGTCACTCACACGCCGACGCTGATCGTGCAGTACGGCGGGCCGTGGGGCGAGAACTACTGGTACACGAAGACCAACGTGCACGACGATCCCAAGATCCGGCATTTCATGCCCGAGGCGGAGCTCGACGCGCGCACACGTCGCCGCGGTACGGGCGCGGGCGGAAGCACACCGAGTCCGGGCCCGGGCGGCTGGTTCATGGACGATGAATACATCTTCCCGCTCCAGGCAGGCTTCGCGAAGGATCTCATCGAGGCGGGCGGCCGCGCAGGCGTCGGCAGCCACGGCCAGATGCAGGGGCTGGGCTACCACTGGGAGCTGTGGATGCTGCAGTCGGGCGGGATGTCGACGCACGACGCGCTCCGCGCGGCGACGATCCTCGGCGCCGAGGCCATCGGTCTCGATCGCGACATCGGCTCGATCGAGCCGGGGAAGATGGCCGACCTCATCGTCCTGGATCGCAATCCGCTCGACGACATCAAGAACACGAGCTCGATCAAGTTCGTGATGAAGAACGGACGGATGTACGACGCGAGCACGCTGGACGAGGTGTATCCGCGCCAGCAGAAGATGGCGAAGTTCGCGTGGCAGGACGGGGGGCCGATGGTGAGCGCAGGAATCCCGTAAGGCTGCGTCGACGTAACACGCACGACGCACGTGACGGGCGACGCATGAGCGGGAAGCGGCTCATCGTCGTGAATCCCCGCGGCGGCGCGGCGATCTTTCGTTCGCGCCTCCGCGCTGCTTTGCGGGTTCTGCAGTCCCTCGGCCCCCATGCGATGGTGGCCACCGAGAAGCACGACATGGTTGGGCCGGTCCGGCGCGCGCTCGCGGAGCATCCGGAGACGACGCAGATCGTCGCGTGCGGCGGCGACGGCACCGTCGGCGCGTGCGCGGCTGCCGTTGGTGATCGCGACGTACCCATCGCAATCGTCCCGACGGGCACGACGAACGTTCTCACCTACGAGCTCGGCCTTCCCGTGAATCCCGCGCGCGCCGCCGCGCTGCTCGCCGGCGCCATGCGGCGCGTGCCCTTCCAGACCTGGGAAGTGAACGGGCGCACGATGCTCCTGCAGCTCGGCGTCGGCTTCGATGGCCTGCTCATGTGGCGCACGCCGCGGCGTGTCAAACGCGCGCTGGGATTCGTCGGCGTGGTGCTGAGCGCACTGCGGCACGGCGTGGTCTTCGACTACCCGGAGTTGCGCGTCACAGGCGTGCTGCCGGATGGCACGACACGCGACGCGACGGTGACGTCGGTGATGGTGGCGAATGCCAAACGCTGGGCCGGGCCACAGCTGGCAATTCCGAGCGCGGATCCCGGCGACGATGTCGTCGACGTTCTGTTGCTGCGCTATCGCGGATTTCCGCAGCTCGCGCGCTTCTGGATCTCGATCCTGTTTCCCGGCGCGCCGCATCTGAAGCTGCGCTACGTGGAACACGTGCGCATGCGCACACTGCGCATTACCGCAGCGCGTCGGCCGGTGGAAGCACACGTCGACGGCGAACCCGATCTGATGACACCGCTGGAGCTGCGTCCGCTCGGTCGTGTGCATCTGCTCGCACCGACGCCACGTGACGGTGGAACGGCTTTCGCTTCGTCTCTCGCGCCCAACGGAGGTGAAGCATGAAGAAACCGATCACGCCATTCGCTCACGGTGTCATGGATTACGCGACGGTCGCAACAGTGGCTGCCGCTCCGGCCCTGCTCGACTTCCCGGAGGAAGCGTGCACGGCCTGCTACACGCTGGCTGCGGGATACGCGGGACTCTCGATGTTCACGGACTATCCGCTCGCGGTAAGGCGCGCACTCCCCTTCAAGGCGCATGGCGCCGCCGAGGCGTTCATCGGCGCGATGCTACCGGCGCTCCCCTGGATGCTCGGCTTCAGTCATCACGCACGCGCGCGGAATTTCTTTCTCGGGCTCACGGCGCTGACGGCGATGACCGCCGTGCTCACGGACTGGGACAAGGAGTCCGAGCGCGCGGCCAGGCGCCGGCACAAGCGGAAGCCGCGGTTGGTGCGCAGCGCCGCCTGACGTCTATCTTCACGCGCATGATCGCACAGGGCGCGTGACGAGATGAAGGCGCCGGACGCGAACTACGACCGCCGCGTCCGCGACAGCTTCGCCAGGCAGCGGATCATGACGACGATGGGCGCCGTCATCGATCGCGTGGCGCCCGGCGAAGTGTCGATCCGCCTGCCGATCCGCGACGAGCTCACGCAGCAGAACGGCTTTCTGCATGCGGGCGCCATCGCCACCGTGGCGGACAGCGCATGTGGCTACGCGGCGTTTTCGCTGATGCCCGCGGACGCTGACGTGCTGTCGATCGAGTTCAAGGTGAACATGCTGGCGCCGGCAACGGGCGACGCGATCGTCGCGCGCGCATCAGTCATTCGCGCGGGGCGCACGATCATGGTGTGCAGAGCTGACGTGTACTCCGTCTTGGGCTCGGACGAGAAGCTCGTCGCGGCGATGCAGGGGACGATGATGGTGATAAGGGCTGAGGGCTGAGAGACGAGGGCTGAGAGGTGAGGGGTGAAACCGATCGATCCTCAGCTCTCCACCGCCACCCTCAGCCCTCCACCCTCAGCCCTCAGTAGATGTAGATCTTCGTCCCGACGGGCACGTACTGATACAGCCACTCGATGTCCTCGTCGCGCAGGCGCATGCAGCCGTGCGTCGCGGCCTTGCCGATCGAGGTCTGGTGCGGCGTGCCGTGCAGCAGGACGCCACCGCCCGTGTCGAGCTTGTACTTGCCCAGCTCGCCCTGCACCGCGCGGTTCTTCGACCCGACGGGCGGGATGTAGAGCGTGCTGTCGAACACGATCTCTTCGTCCAGCGGCAGAAACGCGAAGCCGGAGTCCGGATCGAACACGCCCGCCTCGCCATCGCGGAACTCGATCCTGCGGCCGCGGCTTACGTACGTCGGCTTGGTGAGTGACAGCTTCGCCAGCTTCAGCCCGTATTCCTTGGCCGTCTCGGCGTAGTGCCATTCCGGGGGCACCCAATGCGGGTCGGCGTCCTTGCCGCGGACGGTCCTGATCCCGCGCGGCGTGTCGAACCTCCAGGCCTGCTCGCCGAACGTCAGCGTCTGACCACTGCCGATCGCGACGGGCGCCTCCATCACCGTGTCCGCGCCCACGATCACCCAGAGCCGGCGATCCTCGAGGGACACGACGACATGGAGGTTCTGGTCGCGCTTCGACGCCTCGAACGCCGTCGCACCCGCGACGCTGTCGCGCCGGGAGCGAGCTCTGGCGCGCCGGTCGATGGATACCGTCGTCGCGCCGTCGTCGGACGTCGTCGTGATGCCGACCTTCGGATCCGGGTTCGGGATGCCGGCCTTCGGGTCCGACGGGGAAAGCTGCAACCACTCCCCGCTGATCTTCTGCGCCTGCGCGAGCATCAATCCGGGGAGGGCAAGCACCGCGGCGATCGCGGCACTGAGGAGCTTGAGGAGTTTTTTCCCTTCGACTTCGAGTACAGCCATTTCAGCTCACCTGGTTTGACGTCTGTACGCCTTTTGTTTTTACAAGTTCAGTGCCGCGTAAGCGCACAGCGTGACAGCCATTACATGAGCCAGCCAGCAAGGAAATCGCCGCCCGGCGAGCCGAGCGGCGATTTCGTCCTGCAGCCGAATTCGCTTAGAAGTACCGAACGCCGAGCGAAATCGGGTTGGTGTAGGTGTTCGAGCTGTTGGACCGAGAGGCCAGCCAACGATACTCGAGGAACATGTCCTGGCTGCCGATGTGGAAATCGGTGCCTGCGCCGAAGTTGAAGCCCACCTTCGTGGTCCAGCTCGTCGTCGCGTTCTCGAAGCACTCGCCACGAATGTTGAAGTCGCACGGACCCTTGCTGTTGCTCGACGTGAGCGCCATACCGCGGTAGCGGTTGAAGTTCAGACCGCCGATGCCGTAGAACTTCCAGCCGCGGAAGATGAGCGGAGCAACCTTCAGGTCGCCCGCGAGATGCATCATGAGCGGCGTGCCGCTGCCGATCTGATTCGCGGTGAACCCGACGTTCTTCAGCGTCTCCTCACGGCCGAACTGGCTCACGCCACCGTCGAGACGAACGCCGAACGGACTGTTCTGCGACTCCCAACCCAGGACGCCCATCCCGTGGAAGCCGTTCGTGTAGACACGATCGACGTTGCCATAGGGGCGATTCGGGCCTGCTGCGATACCCCAGTACATCGGGCCTCTGACCTTCGCGATGGCAACCGGCATCGGCGGCGTCACCGTCACGGTGTCGATGCGCACGATGGTGTTGTTGACGCGAACGGTGTCGTAGCGTGTCACGAACACCGTATCCGTCCGGGCCGTGCTCACTTCGCCCTTCGAAATATTGATCCGCTGATCCGAAGGTCTACGAACTTTGGCACTGTCCTGCGCCGCCAGCGGGCTTGCTACTGCCGTAAGCGCCGCGGCGAGGCCCAGCGCGCAGGTGGTGATGGAACGAACGCGCATACTAAATTTCCTCCTGGTGCGTTGCACGCCGCGACGTTGTGTCGCGGTTTCGCCGCCACGTGTTAGGCATCCTGTGTGCCGCGGCTGCTGAAGTCCCTTGCGCTTCAACTAGCCCCGCACACGGCTGGGTCCGTCACTGGTCGTACGCCCACTGATTTCCCAGAGCCCTTCAAGCGGCTTGCGGGTCGCAGTACAAGCAAAGTCAGGGCCGCGGCCGCTAGCAGTCGCCGGTTTTCGTGGCCAACCCTCGTCACGTTCCCATAACGTCCCCGAGCACCTCGCATGGCGCACTTCGACGTCGCGGTTGTGGGGCTGGGCGCCATGGGTAGCGCGTCCGCGCACGCGCTCGCCGCCGCTGGCGCGCGCGTGGTAGCGTTCGACCAGCGCACGCCACCGCATACGCTGGGGTCCACGCACGGCCACACGCGCATCATTCGAGAGGCGTACTACGAGCACCCGCTCTACGTGCCCCTTGTGCGCCGGGCGTACGAGCGCTGGGCGGAGCTCGAGCGGGAGTCTGAGCAATCCCTATGGGTGCAAACAGGTGGCGTCATGGTCGGCCCCGAAGGCGGGCCGCTGCTGGGCGGTGCGCTGAAGAGCGCGCAGACCCATGGCATTGCGCACGAGCTTCTCGATGCGGCCGGCCTCGCGCAGCGATTTCCAGCATACCGCGCGCACGCGGATTGGGTAGCGCTGCTCGAGCACCGTGCCGGAATGCTGTTCCCGGAGCGCTGCGTCGAAGCGTTCATCGCGGGCGGGCGCCGGCGGGGAGCGACTGTGCATCTCGGCACGAACGTCACGGGATGGACGCGCAGCGGGATTGGCCTGCGCGTCACCACGAGCGGTGGCTCGTTCGATGTCGAGCAGCTCGTCGTAGCGGCAGGTCCCTGGCTGCCGCGTCTGTACGACGCGCTCGGATTGAGGCTGCCGCTCGTCGTCGAGCGCCAGCTCTCGCACTGGTTCGACCCGGCGACCGCGGGCGACGATCGTTTCTCGGCGTCGCAGTGCCCGATTGGCCTGTGGGAAACGAGGCCGGACGATTTGTTCGCGACGCTCCCGGACGAAGGACACGGCGTCAAGTGCGGAACGCATCACGCCGGCGCCGCGACGGACCCGGACAGAGTGGACCGCCGCGTTTCGGACGATGAAAACGCCGCGGCGCGCGCGTGCCTGGCCGAGGTGATGCCGGGCGCGGGCGGCAGGCTGCGCGACGCACGCGTGTGTCTGTACACGAATACGCCCGATCATCATTTCATCATCGATTGGGCGCCGGGCGGGCGCGTGCTCGTTCTGAGCCCGTGCTCGGGTCACGGCTTCAAGTTTGCCTCGGCCATCGGCGAAATCGTCGCGGAGCTCGTGGTGGACGGGCGCAGCTGGCTGGATCTCGCGCCGTTCTCCCTGTCTCGTTTCAAGTGAGGTAGGATTAGGCCGTATGAAAAAGGATCCTCCGCACCCGCCCGGTCCTCCCCAGTCGTCCCAGCCTCCACAGGGATCGCAGCCGCCGCACCAGCGGCCGCCGCGCCTGACACCGCACCCCTCGAAACCGGAAGACGTCTTCAGGGCGGAGAAGGAGCGCGCGCAGGGCTCCCGCAACTCCCAGCACGCGCGTCTGCTCGCGGAAGCCAAGGCCGCCTTCGACAAGCTGATGGCGGAGGGTCAGGCGGCGCGAAAGAGCGGACGTCCGCGCAAGCATCCGCTGCCGCCGCTCAAGACCTCGAGCTCGCGCACTCCACCAAAACCGCCGCAGGTCGCTCCCGCCGCGAAGCCACCAGCGAGCACGCCGGCGCCCGTCGCGATAGCACCGGCCAGGAGCCCGGCCAAGCCAGTGACCGCCAGCAGCAAGACCGCCGTGCCGAAGAAGCCCGCGGCAAAAACGGCGACCAAGACAAAACCGAAAGGGAAGACGACGAAGTCCTCACGCCGCTGAGTGACCGACAGCCACACGAGCACGCAGCTGCCCACAACACTCGACCTGGATCATGCGACCATGCAACGCATCGGTCGCCAGGTCGCCGATTTCGTTGCCGCTCATCTCGCGTCGCTGCGGGATCAGCCAGCCTTCCGGACGCTGGACCGCCGGTCTGCGCGCGACCTCATCGCCGCTGACGCCCCGGAGCGCGGCACGCCATTCGAATCCGTGCTGCAGCGTTTCGCCGATCAGATAGCGCCGCATCACGCGCGCGAGCCACATCCGCGATTCCTCGGCTACATCCCGAGCTGTCCCACGTTCCCGGCGGTCATGGGGGACTGGCTCGCCACGGGTTTCAACTTCTTCGCCGGCGTGTGGCCGGTCGCGGCCGGTCCCAACGAAGTCGAGCTCACGGTGCTCGAATGGTTTCGTCGCTGGATGGGAATGCCAGAGGGTACCGGTGGTCTTCTCACGAGCGGCGGCTCCGCGGCGACGGTCACGGCGATGGTGGCTGCGCGGCACGCGGTTGTCGGCGACGGCGATGATCTCTCGCGTCTCACCGCGTACTGCTCCGATCAGGCGCATTCATCGGTGATGAAGGCCGCCTGGATCGCGGGTATTCCGCGCAGGAACGTGAGGGCGGTACCGAGCGACGACGCATTCCGGATGCGCGCCGACGCTCTGCGGGATCTCGTACGCGCGGATCGTCGCGCGCGGCTCACGCCCTTCATCGTTTGTGCAACGGCGGGCGCCACGAACACGGGAGCGGTAGATCCGCTGCACGCGATCGCCGATTTCACGAATGCGGAGAAGCTCTGGCTGCACACGGACGCCGCCTACGCCGGCTTCAGTGTGCTCACCGACAAGGGACGCAAGCTGCTCGACGGCCTCGGTCGCGCGGACACGCTCACCCTGGATCCGCACAAGTGGCTGTACGTGCCGTTCGAGTGCGGCTGCCTCCTCGCGCGGAATCCCGCGGCACTCGAGAGCGCGTTCAGCGTCCATCCGGAGTATCTGCAGGACGTGCGGGCCCGCGACGCCGCCGTGAACTTCTCGGACTACGGCGAGCAGCTCACGCGATATTCGCGGGCGCTCAAGGTGTGGTTTTCCGTGCAGTTCTACGGCACCGCCGCCATCGCCGCCGCGCAGGATCGCGCGATGGCGCTCGCGGAGCGTGCCGAGCAGATCGTGCGTGCCGATCCCGAGATGGAGGTGTTGAGTCCCGCGCAGTTCGGCATCGTCTGCTTTCGCGTTCGTCCCCGCGGAATGGACGACGGCGAGACGCTGAGTGGCTTCAATGAACGCGTCAATGAAAAAGTGAACCGCACGGGGTTCGTGCTGATGTCGTCGACGCGTCTGCGCGGCGAGCTGTCGCTGCGTCTCTGTATTCCCGGACACCGCACGACCGAGGAAGACGTGCGCGCCGTGCTCGATCTGGTGAAGCGGACGGCTGCCGAGGAGCTGGGGACAGGAACTAGGAACTAGAAAACCAAAGGGCCAGCATGTCCGCTGACCCTTTGGCGTGCCTCCCAGTCCCCAGTCCCTATCTCGTGCGTCTCCCCACGATTCCGCCCGCCACGCGCATCGGAAGGATCGGAAATCCGCCGGCACGGCGCGTTCCGATGACGCCGCCGGACGTTCCGGTCGGGTACCGGGTGCCGCCGCCGCTGGGCACGTAGATCGGACCGCGAGACACGCCACCACGCCGGCCGTCCCTCGGCACGCAGTGATCGCCATCGACTCCGCCGCCGCGGATGATGATGCCACCGATGCCACCACCGGGACCGAAGATGCCACCGCCGTTGCCGCTGGTGCCGTAGTCGCCGGAGCCGTTGCCGCTCTGCACGACAACAGGCACGGGACTCGGACGCGGGGCGACCGCGACAGGCTCGTTGGTCGGTACGGGCGCCGGAGCCGTCTCGACGGTCTGCGTCTCGTCCGTATTCTCGTCCACAGCCGCGACATCCTGCTCGGGTGACGCTTGCACGGTCGGAGTCGCCGAATGCACGGCGCGATTCCCAGGTTTCTTCTTCAGTATGGACGCGACATCTGGCGCGCCCTGCGGCTTCGTCTCCAACGTCAGAAGCGCCGCATCCACTTTCGGAGCGGCGAGGTCCATGTTGGTGGACGACGCGAGCTGGAGGTCACGCCTGAACTCGTCCTGCTTGGCGACGTCGTCGCCTTGCTTACCGCCGCACGCGGCTACGCCGACTGCGAGGGCTACGATTGAGAGCTTTGCTGAAGTACCCACGGTGTCTCCTTACCCAACGCCTAGGGCAGGGAATCGTACGACTGCTGTGGCATGCCTGGCCTCTCTAATGCACCGGTCGGACCCGCCACTAAGTTGTCCTTGCTCATGTTAACATCGATGTCTGTCTCCTCCGTGAGACAGAAACGTCTCACGTTTGGGACTAGCACAGCCATTGGCAGGCACCTGCATTCATCGCCCTTTCACTCACGCGGCTACACGGCCGCACAGAAATAAGACACATGTCGACCATCAAAGCGTCAGTTTTAGCAGTTTTAGGGATTTGCCTCGCAATCGGAGCATGTTCAGTGACAATGGCCACTCCTGCCTCCACAGCGCCCTCCAGCAACGCGGCCTCCGACGCGGCGCGACGCCTCGCGACGTACACCACGGTCAAACTCGAGACGAACCTGAGCGTGTTGACCGAGAACGAGCGTCGCATGATCCCGTTGCTCATCGAGGCGGCGAAGCCGATGGACGAGATCTTCTGGATGGAGGCATACGGGGACCGTGCCGCGCTCATGCGATCCATCGCGGATCCGGACGCTCGTCGCTTCGCCGACGTGAACTACGGCCCCTGGGACAGGCTGGCGGACAACCACCCGTTCATCGCCGGCGTCGGACCGCGACCAGCCGGCGCGAACTACTACCCGCACGACATGACGAAGGCAGAGCTGGAGGGCGAGATCGCGAAAGGCGGTCCACGCGCGGACTCGCTCAAGTCGTTGTACACGATGATCCGCCGCGACGCGTCCGGACGCCTCACGGCGATTCCTTTCTCGCGATTCTTCGCCGCGCAGCACGAGCGCGCCGCCAGGGCGCTGGAGTCGGCCGCGGCGCTGGCCGAGGACCCGGGCCTGCGGACGTATCTCACGCTGCGCGCGCTGGCGCTGCGCACCGACGATTATCAGCCGAGCGATTTCGCGTGGATGGACATGAAGAACAACACGCTCGACATCGTGATCGGCCCGATCGAGACGTACGAGGACGAGCTCTTCGGATACAAGGCGGCGCACGAGGGCGTGGTCCTCGTGAAGGACAAGGATTGGAGCCGCCGGCTCGAGCGCTACACGGGAATGCTCCCGCAGCTCCAGCGCGGTCTGCCCGTCGCCGAGGAGTTCAAGCGCGAGACGCCCGGCACGAATTCCGACCTGAACGCGTACGACGTCGTCTACGTCAGTGGTCAGTCGAATACGGGAGCCAAGACGATCGCGATCAACCTCCCGAACGACGAAGAGGTGCAGCTCAGGAAGGGCGCCCGCCGCCTGCAGCTCAAGAACGCGATCCACGCGAAGTTCGATCGCATTCTCATGCCGATCGCTCGCGAGCTCATTGTCCCGGACCAGCTCGCGAACGTGACCTTCGACTCGTTCTTCGAGAACGTCATGTACCACGAGGTCGCGCACGGCCTCGGCATCAAGAACACGATCAACGGCCGTGGCACCGTGCGCGAAGCGCTGAAGGAGCGATACGGTGCGCTGGAGGAGGGCAAGGCGGACATCCTCGGTCTCTACATGGTGCGCCAGCTGCGCAGTCGGAACGAGCTCACGACGGGACGGATGGAGGACAACTACGTGTCCTTCCTCGCGAGCATCTTCCGCTCGGTGCGCTTCGGGTCAGGCGACGCGCACGGGCGCGCGAACATCGCGGCGCTGAATTTCCTCGAGCGGCGGGGAGCCTTCTCACGCGACGCGGCGACGGGTCGCTATCGCATCGACTTCGCGCGCATGCAGGAGGGGATGGACGCGCTGTCGCAGACGATCCTGGTCCTGCAAGGGACGGGCGACTATGCGGGCGTCGGCGCGTATCAGACGGAGTACGGGACGATGTCGGCGCAGCTGAAGGCGGACCTGGCGCGGCTGAATGCGAAGGGGATCCCTGTCGACATTGTCTACCAGCAGTGATGCGTCAGTTGTCAGCGTACGTGGTGCGTCGTGCGTCAGCGTGCGTCCTGCATCCTGCGTCTCATGCGTGACGTATGAGACGCATCACGGACGACGCACGCTGACGTACGTCGAAGCACGCACGCTGACGTACGTCGAAGCACGCACGCTGACGTACGTCGCACCACGCACGCTGACGCACGCTGCGCGACGCAGGACGATTAGAGAAACATCTCCCCTCGCGTGACGAGAACCGAATTTCCGCCAACGCGTACACCCGTAATCGCACCGCCGCGCTTGTCTACCTCGACGTCGAGGATGCTGGGCCGCCCCATCTCGAAGCCCTGCTCCACGCGCCAGGTGAGCGTGCCGTCGCCGCGCGCGTCGCGCTTGCCGAGGTAACCCCCGAAAGCGGCACACGCGCTGCCGGTGGCGGGGTCCTCGGAGACGTTGATAAGCGGCGCGAACATCCGCGCGCGGTAGTGCGAGCCCGGCAGCTCCGGGTCAGCGCAAAACACGAAGACCTTCGACGTCCACCAGTCCGCCAACACCTTCTCGAACTCCTCGGGCCGCGGGCGCGCGCGTGCGAGCGTCTCGCGGTCGCGGACAGGGACGAAGAGAAACTTGAGACCACAGGACGCCCCCTCGGGGGCAAAGTCTCCGACGAGGATGTCATGGCCGCTGAGTCCGATAGTTCGGGCGATGTCGTCGCGAGGCGGCGGTGGAGGGCTGAACTCCGGCAGCTGCGCGACGCTGAGCTGCGCGAAATCCGCATTGCCGTTCGCCGCGCGAATCGTCACCGGTACCGGTCCAACGCCCTCCTCGAACACGATCTTCGTTTCCGGTCCGGTCAGCGCGATGTCGCCGGTGCGCGCGAGAACGAAAGCGGTACCAACCGTTGGATGGCCGGCGAAGGGGATCTCTCCGGCCGGGGTAAAGATCCGAACGCGTCTCGTGTGCTTCGGATCCGACGGCGGCAGGACGAAGGTCGTTTCGGAGAAGTTGAACTCGCGCGCGATCCCCGCCATGCGATCGGCGTCGAGGTCTCGCGCGTCGGGAAAGACCGCGAGCTGATTGCCGCCGAAGCGGGTGCTCGTGAAGACGTCGGCGGTGACGAACTTGTAGGACGGAGAGGGTGGCATTCCCGGAAGTTAAGGCTCCCGGAGCCACCCGTTACTCAGTCCGCGCGCACGTCCGATGACGTCGACTGACCGCCGAGCAGGTCGTCGCCGAGACGCGGGTTGGCCCGCGGTGCCACGAGTGCCTGGCCGAGCAGGTTCTCCAGCTCGGCGTCCGAAAACTCACGCCACCGCTCAGGGTAGCGCGTCAGACGCTTCTTCGTGGTGGCACTCTCGAAGCAGAGCCAGCCGTCGCCGTAACCGTGTGGCAGATAGGACCGGTCGCCTTTGACGGTAACCGCCCGCCGCACCTCGAAGACGGTCCACTCGCCACCGCCAACATCATGAAAAGTTCGCATCGACACTCCTCGTTCCATATAAACGCAGAGTGAGTGCCACTTAGTCGGGAATCGCACCGGACAGTATCGTGGCGAGCACATTCGCATCGATGTTGCCGCCCGAAATGATGCATACGACACGTTTCGCCGGTGACGCGAGTGACGCGAGCTGCGTCCGAGCGGCCGCGACCGGTGCCGCGCCCGCGCCCTCAGCGACGACACGTGCCGACCGCGCGAGCACGCGCACCGCATCCGCCACCTGCTCGACGGTCGAGACCAGGCTGCCCGCGATGAGCGGTCGTGCCAGCTCCCAGACTTCCGGGAAAACCCCGCGCCCGCCGATCCCGTCGACGAAGCTGCGTCCGGGAGTGACCGGCACCGGCTGACCCGAAGCGAGCGCCGCGGCGAGGGGAGCCGCGCCCGCAACCTCGCATGCGTAGACGCGCACCTTTGCGCCGGCGGCGTGCGCGGTCGCGGCGATGCCGCACGTGAGGCCACCACCACCCCAGGGGACGAGGATCGTGTCGACATCCGGGAGATCCTCGAGCACCTCGAGGGCAATCGTCCCATTCCCGGCCATGACGTCCGAGTCGGCGAAGGGATGCACGAAGGTGCCTTTCATGTCGTCGCGACCGAAGTCGCGCATCGTGCGCCACCATTCGTCGTACGGCACGGGCACGACGCGCGCTCCGAGGCGCGCAACGGCGTCGACCTTGGCACGCGGTGCGGTGTCCGGCACGACGACTGTCGCCGCGACGTTCATCTCGCGCGCGGCCCACGCCACGCCCTGCGCCATGTTGCCGGCGCTGGCCGTGTACACGCCGTCGAGAAGACGGTCGCGGCTGAGCGAACGCATGCGATTGAGCGCGCCGCGGAGCTTGAAGGAGCCGATCGGCTGAAGGTTCTCGAGCTTGAGATAGATCTCGCGATCGGCGTCGTCCGTTTCGAGCTTCACCAGGGGAGTCCGCAGCACGGTGTCGGCGATGCGGGCCTGAGCGTCGCGCACGTCCTGCAGCGAGGGCGCGGTTAGAGCTCGACCCACGTGCCCAGGTTCTCCGCCTTCGCCCGCGCATGCAGATACTGCGCGGCCGCCAGGTCCTCCACGGCGATGCCGAGCGACTTGAAGAGCGTGATCTCGTCGTCGTCACGACGTCCTTCGGCCTGCGCGACGAGGATCTCGCCGAGCTCGGCGACGATGTGGTTCGCCGCGATGACGCCCTCGCGCATGGGGATGAGGAGGTCGCCGGCCTCGTTCAGCGCGGACTCGCGCCTGTCGACGAACACACGCGCGCACTTCACCGCGTCGCTGTCCAGCTCGCGCGCCGTCGCCAGCGAAGCGCCGACCGCATTCACGTGTGTGCCGGGACGCAGCCATTCGCCGCGGAGCACCGGCTCGCGCGCTGCGGTCACGGTACAAACGACGTCCGCGTCGCGAACTGCCGCTTCCACGGTGTTCGCCACGTCGAAGGTCACCCCGCTCCGTGCGTTGCCGTCCGCCAGGCTGTATGCGTGCCTTTCATCGCGACTCCAGATCACGATGCGCTTCACGTCGCGCGCGGCAAGCATCGCGTCGATGTGTGCGCGCGCCTGCACGCCCGAGCCGAGAATCGCGGCCGTGCCGGCGTTCGTGCGCGCGAGCAGCCGCGTCGCCACGCCCGAGACGGCGGCGGTCCGGATCGCGGTGATCGACGCGGCGTCCATCAGCGCGAGCAGTCGGCCATCGTTCCCATCGAAGAGAACGACCGCGCCCTGATGCGAGTCGAGCGCGGTGCCATGGTTGTCCGGAAAGACGGTGATCAGCTTCGCGGACGCGGCGCGCAGCGATTGCGAGTACGCGGGCATCACGGCGAACGCGTTCCTGTCGCCGATCCTGAGGACAGGCCGCAGCGGAAGGGTCACTTCGCCGCGAGAGAGTGATGCGAGAGCCTCTTCCATGAGCCGAATGCAGGCGCGCATGGAAAGCAGCGCCTCAACTTCCGACTTCCGCAGAATCAGAAACGTCATCGCGAGAAGTAACTACGCTTGGCGGCTTGGCAGCTTGGCAAGTGCATCGATCCGCGGGCCAAGCGACCAAGCTGCCAAGCGTAGTTTCATTCTCACTCGGCAGCCATGAACGGGTACGTGTAGTCAGTGGGTGGAACGAACGTCTCCTTGATCGTTCTCGCGCTCACCCAGCGCATGAGGTTCATCTTGGATCCCGCCTTGTCGTTCGTGCCGGAGCTCCGCGCGCCACCGAACGGCTGCTGCCCCACCACCGCGCCCGTCGGTTTGTCGTTGATGTAGAAATTGCCGGCGGCGTTGCGCAGGGCGAGCGTCGCCTCGCGAACGGCGTTGCGATCGCGCGAGAACACGGAGCCCGTGAGCGCGTACGGCGACGTCTGGTCGATGACTTGCAGCGTGTCCTTCCACTTCGCGTCGTCGTAGACGTATGCCGTCACGACGGGGCCGAAGATCTCCTCGCACAACAGCCGATACGCCGGCTCGTCCGTCTCCACGAGCGTCGGCTGGATGTAAAAGCCTTCCTTGCCCTCCGCTTTGCCTCCGGCGACGATCTTCGCGTTCCGGCGGGCGTCGTCGAGATACGACGAGATCTTCTCGAACGACTTCCTGTCGATCACCGCGCTCACGAAATTGCGGAAATCACGGACGTCGCCCTGCTTGATCTCGCCCATCATCGCGACGGTACTGTCCCGGACTTCCTTCCAGAGCGAGCGCGGCACGTATACCCGGCTTGCCGCCGAGCACTTCTGACCCTGGTACTCGAATCCGCCGCGCGCGATGGCGACGGCGACCGCCTGCGCGTCGGCCGACGGATGCGCGACGATGAAATCCTTTCCTCCGGTCTCGCCGACGATGCGCGGATACGACAGGTAGCTGGCCATGTTCGCGCCGATCGTCTTCCACATGCTGTTGAAGACGCCGGTGCTGCCGGTGAAATGCACCCCGGCGAGCTCACGGTGCGACAGGCAGACGTTCGAGATCTCGGCGGCGTCGCCCGGCACCATGTTGATGACGCCCGGAGGCAGACCCGCTTCCTCCAGCAGCTGCATGATGTAGTACGCCGACAGCATCGCCGTGGACGCGGGCTTCCACACGACCGTGTTCCCCATCAACGCCGGCGCGGTCGGCAGATTGCCCCCGATCGCCGTGAAGTTGAAGGGCGACACGGCGTATACGAACCCTTCCAGCGGCCGATAGTCGAGCTGGTTCCACATCGTGTGGTTCGACAACGGCTGTTCGGCATACAGCTCCTGCGCGTACGCCGGATTGAAGCGCCAGAAATCCGTGAGCTCGCAGGCGGCGTCGATCTCCGCCTGAAAAACGGTCTTCGACTGGCCGAGCATTGTCGCCGCGTTGAGGGTGGCGCGCCATGTCGTCGCCAGCAGCTCGGCGGCGCGCAGAAACACCGCCGCGCGGTCTTCCCACGCCCAGTTCGCCCACTCCTTGCGCGCATCGCGGGCCGCAGCGATCGCCTGCTCGACGTGCGCTGCGGTCGCGCGATGCCAGTCGCCGAGGACGTGGGTATGGTCGTGCGGCATGACGGCGTGCGTGGTATCACCCGTGCGCACCTCGCGGCCGCCGATGATGATCGGAATGTCCACGCGCTCGCCCGCCATCTCGTCGAGGCGCGTCTTGAGCTCGGTGCGCTCCGGGGAACCCGGCGCGTATGCTTTCACGGGCTCATTCACCGGCGGCGGCACGCGACGCACGCCCGTGAAGGCGGACAGCATGGCCGGCGCAGCGGCGCCCGGAGCGGGCGACGTCAGCCTGGCTTGTGGCGACTCTGCGGCGGCGCGCTTCTTGGACTCGGCGGCAGAGCCGCGGGTGGTGGGCTTCGTTGGTGCGGCCATGGCTACTCCCTGGTGGCGTCGGACTGCGTGAAAGATACGGCGCCGCCGGGTGGTACGGTGACGGGGGTGCCCGCTAAGCTGTTGCCGGTGTCACGACGAATGCTGGTGACGTTCGCGCTGATCGTCGGCTGCTCATCCGCAAACGATCCCATCAAATGGGACGAGCCGCGTGTGCTCCCGCCCGGGCTCGGCTCGGCGGGGGAGCTCGTGTTCGACGCGGACGACAGCTTGCGTCCCGCGCCGGCATCGGCCGTCACGCCGCCGGCAGCGCCGGCGCAATGCCGCGAGAGCGTGCGCGTCGCCCGTGACGAGCGGACCGGGCAGAGCTACGCCGTGTGGTGGGCGCTGCGCGGCGACAGCACGGCGGACCTGGTGGTCGCGTACTCGCCAAACGGCCGACAATGGAACGCGGCGGTGCGTGTCGACACTCTGGACGCGGGACGCGTCGCGTGCCGCCGCCCCCCGCCGGCGGTCGTCGCCGACGGCGACAACGTGTACGTCGCCTACGCGATGGCGGCACGCGAAGGGCCAGGTATATTCGCGTCGCATTCGATGGATCGCGGCGTGATGTTTCATTCTCCGGTGGCGGTTGTCTACGGAGCGAACATCGGCCGGAGCGCGATCGCGGCGAAGGGCAACGTGGTCGCGGTGGCGTACGAGGATCCCAACAGCAATCCACAGAGAGTGGCGCTCGCCTTTTCCCGCACCATGGGACATCCGTTCGAGAGTCGTGCGATCGTCTCACCGCCGACCGGCGCCGCGGGCGATCCGCGCGTCGCGCTCGGCGTTCGACGCATTGCGGTCGTCTGGACGCAGGGCGACTCGGCCTCCGGCGGCGCGCGTCTGATGCGGGTGGGCGCCGTCCAATGAGCGATCCGAAGCCGGGCGTGGCGCAGGTGCTCATCGCGGATGACGATCCGACGGTGGTGCTGCTGCTCGAGCACGTGCTCGAGGCGATGAAGCGGCCGTATGAGACCGCCGACGACGGCGAACAGGCATGGGAGGCGTGGCAGCGCGCCCGTCACCCGCTCGTGGTGCTGGATATCGAGATGCCGAAGCTCGACGGGCTCGAGGTGTGCCGAAAAATCCGCGCGGCCGACGAGCAGCGCGCGACGTTCATCCTCATCGTGACGGGGCGTGATCGCGCGGCCGATCTCGAGGCGGTGCTGGACGCGGGCGCGGACGACTACGTGACCAAGCCGGTGACGGGGCAGCGGCTCCTGGCGCGTCTCAAGATCGCGCAGCGGCGGATGGCGGTGGACGAGGAGCTTCGCAAGGCGCGCTGGCTGGCGGGCATCGTGGAAACGAACCTGGCGCTGCAGCACGAGATCAACAATCCGCTCGCCGGACTTCTCGGCACCGCCGAGCTGCTGATGCTCGATGCCAAGGAGCGCGACGAGTTCGTCGAGCAGATGGAGGTCATCGTCGAGCAGGCGCGACGCATTGCCGCCCTCGTGAAGCGCATGGGAGAGCTGCGCGATCCGCGGACCGTGCCGTACGCTGGCGGGTCCCGGATGCTGGATCTGAAGGAGCCCACCTGACTTGGTGCACTGGATTGGCGCGCACACCGTAGACAGCGGCGGGATGGACATGGCCATGCGCCGCGCGGCCAACGCGGGCATGAACACCATGCAGCTCTTTACCGCGATCCCGAAGTTTTACGGCGACAAGTCCAACATGAGCGAGGACCGGGTGCGGCGCTTCCGCGCGGCCGTGAAGGAGACCGGCATGGATCCCGCGCGGTTCGTCACTCACGGCGCGTACGTGCTCAACACGGGCACGCCCGACGCCGACAAGTGGACGCGCGCTCGCGACGGGCTCACGAAGGAGCTGGAGCGGTCGAGTCTCCTGGGGATCGGCATCGTCTGCTATCACCCGGGCGCGGCAACGGATGGCGATCGTGTCGGTGCCGCGGAGCGCATCGCGGGAGCCATCGTCTACGCCCTCGAGAAGGTGCCGTCGAAGACTCGGATCCTCGTCGAGAACACGGCCGGCGCCGGGAGCACGATGGCGCGTACCGCCGAGGAGGTCGGGATGATCCTGGCCAACATCCCGAAGAAGCATCGGGCCCGGACGGGCTATGGGCTGGACACCTGTCACCTGTACGCCTCTGGGTACGACATCGCGAAGTCGAAGGACGAGTTCTGTCGCACGCTGGACGCGTTCGAGTCCGAGGCGGGGGAGGCGCCCGGCTTCTTCCACATCAACGACAGCGACGGAGCGCTGGGGTCGAACCGCGATCGGCATGCGCTGATCGGGAAGGGGCTGATCGGCGTGGAACCGTTCCGCTGGCTGCTGGCGGACCGCCGGTCCCGGGACGTGCCGCTGATTCTCGAGCACAATCAGCAGATCATGCAGCCGGAGCCGAACGACGACGCGCCCGACCCGTACGATCTCGAAATGATGGAGCTGATGCGGCGAATTTCAGAGTGAAAAGCGCCGCAACTGCCTATTGCGCTCGCCCTAGACTTTTTTACTATTCGCGCGGCGGAGCAAACCTCGAGCCCTGTTTTTCATAGGGAAAAACCACTCCGTTCACCAACTCCAGGAGAGCGCATGGCGACGAAGAAGAGGGGCGGCGGGAAGAAGGGCGGGCGAAAGAGCGCCAAGAAGGGTTCGCGGAAGACGGCGAAGCGGGGTGGCGCGAAGCGCAAACCCAACGCCGCATTCATGAAGCCGATGCAGGTAGACGCCGCGCTCGGCGCCGTCGTCGGGAACAGCGCGATGCCTCGGACCGAGGTGACGAAGAAGCTCTGGCAGTACATCAAGCGGAACGGACTCCAGGATCAGCGCGAGCGTCGCATGATCAACGCGGACGACAAGCTCCGCGCGGTGTTCGGTGGGAAGGGCAAGGTCTCGATGTTCGAGATGACCAAGCTCGTGAACAAGCACATGAAGTAGGGAGAAGGTCTTTCTCTCGTTACATGGGCGCGCCTGCGAGGGCGCGCCTTTTTCATTGCGGTGGTCTTGAACTACAGTCGAGCGTTGGGAGTTCATGAGTGGAGTTTGGAGGGACAGCTCTCGCGCGGATCCGTCCCTCGAACTCTACTCAGGAACTCGCAACTCAACAGCTGGCCACTCCCGACTGTAGTTCAGTCTCTGGTTTTGAACCTTCGGCGTTCTCGGAGCGTATTTTCCATCGTGCCTTCGACAGCAAAGAAACGCTCAACCAAGTCCAGCTCCGCGAACGTCGTCGCGCAGGCGCGCACGGGCAGGGCGCCGGGGCCGTCGGCCGCTCGGCGGTTCTGGGAGTGGATCAAGTCGCTCGCCGGCGCAGTCCTGATCTATCTCGTCATCAAGACGCTCCTCATGGAAGCGTTCCGCATTCCATCCGGGAGCATGATCCCGACGCTCCTCGTGGGCGACTGGCTGTTCGTCAACAAGCTCGTGTACGGCCCGCACGTGCCTTTCACGCGCACCAACCTGCCGGGCTACGCGAATCCGAAGCACGGCGACGTCGTGGTGTTCGTCTCCCCGTATCAGCCTGACATGGCCGCGAACGGAGAAGATCCGACGCCCACGCTCGTCAAGCGGCTGGTCGGGATGCCCGGCGACACGCTGTACATGCGCGACGGCCTGCTGTACGTGAACGGCCTGCCCCAACGTCAGGGCTACGCGGCGCAGGCGAACCGGAAGGGCGACGGAACCGCGACGTCACCGTTGATGGATTGGCAACACAGGATCGAGCTGACGGGCTCGCGTTTCGGCGCTCCGCCGAAAACCCCGATGCTCGACCGCTGGGGCCCGCTGCTCGTCCCGCAGGGCACGTACTTCATGATGGGCGACAACCGCTACGAGTCGAAGGACAGCCGCTATTGGGGTGTCGTGCCGAGAGCGAACGTGCGCGGCCGGCCGATGTTCATTTACTACTCGTACGTGCCCGCCGGCGAGAGCGATCGCCCTATCTCATTCATTACCGATATACGATGGAGCAGGCTCGGACATTGGATCAAGTGATGACCGCCGCATCCGCCGCCCTCCGCCTGGTTCCGTGCATCATGATCCTCGCAATGCGGCCCGTCCATGCACAGCGTGACCTCAAGGGGCTGGCGCGCGAGAGGCTGGCGGTGATCGAGGGCTCTGTCAGCATCGCCGGCCTGGATAGCGCGGTCGAGGTACGACGCGACCGGTGGGGCGTGCCGCACATCTACGCGAAAACGCAGCACGATCTGTTCTTTGCCCAGGGTTTCGTCGCGGCGCAGGATCGGCTGTTCCAGATGGAGATCTGGAAGCGCAGTGGCGAAGGCACGCTCGCGGAAGTGTTTGGTCCCGCGTACGTCGCGCGCGACCGCTTTGCCCGGCTGCTCAAGTATCGCGGCGACATGGACGCGGAGTGGGCGAGCTATGCGCCCGATACGCGGGAGATCCTTGCCGCATTCGTTGCGGGCATCAACGCCTACATCGCGACGGTGCGCGAGCGGCCTCCGATCGAGTTCACGCTCCTGGGGTTCTCTCCCGAGCCATGGACGCCCGACGTCCCGCTTCAGCGGCTCGCGGCGCTGTCGATGACGGGAAACGCAGAGTACGAGGTGCTGCGCGCGCAGCTGGTGGCGACGCTCGGCGCGACGCGCGTCGATGCACTCTGGCCAACGATTCCGCATCGCGACGTCGACCCGGCGCCGGGACTCGCGTTATCGGGCATCACGACCCGATCGCTGGGCGCCTACGACGAAGCGGTTGGCGCGGTGCCCCTGCCGCGCGTCGAAGGCTCCAACAACTGGGTCGTGAGCGGGGCGCTCACTGTGTCGGGCAAGCCGCTGCTCGCGAACGATCCGCATCGCGTGCTCGGCAACCCGTCCTTGCGGTACCTCACGCACCTCGTGGGACCGGGCTGGAACGCCATCGGCGCCGGCGAGCCCGGCGTCCCCGGAATCGCGGCCGGACACAACGAGCGCATCGGGTTCGGTTTCACGATCGTGGGGATGGACCAGCAGGACCTCTACGTCGAGACGCTCCGGTCGTGCCCCGCGCGGCAGGGTCGCTGCGCTGTACGCAAGGGCGGCCTGAGCCCCGTCCGAATCGTGGTCGACACGATCCGCGTGCGCGGGGACGCGCCGCGGGTCGTCACGCTCGAGTACACCGAGCACGGCCCGATCGTGAGCGAGGATACCGCTCGCGCGCGCGACGGCAGCGTCCGCGCGTTCGCATTGCGATTCGTCGGCAGCGAGCCGGGGACGGCGGGCTATCTCGCGCAGCTGTCGGTGGATCGCGCGCGCGACTGGCAATCGTTCCTCGCGGCCGCGGCGCGGTGGAAGCTTCCGACGGAAAACCTCATCTATGCCGACGTCGACGGAAACATCGGCTGGATCGCGGCTGGTCTCATGCCCAAGCGACACTGGTCGGGACTGCTGCCGGTTCCGGGGACGGGAGCCTTCGAGTGGAGCGGCTTTCTGCGGGTCGACGAGCTGCCGCAGGCGTTCAATCCCGCGAGCGGCTTCATCGCCACGGCGAACCATGACATCCGGCCGCGCGGCTATGACGTACCGCTCAACTACGAGTTCGCGACGCCGTTCCGCGCGCAGCGGGTGACGGAAGTCCTCGCCGACGCCCGCGCCAAGGGTCGAAGGTTCGGCGTCGAGGACTTCGAGCGTCTCCAACACGACGAGCTCTCGATCCAGGCTCGCACGCTCGTCCCGTTGCTCCTCGACGCCGCGAATCGCCGCGGTCGCGCGAGCCGGTGGGAGTATCGCACTCTCGCCGGCTGGGACTATGTGATGCGGGCGGAGCAGGCCGCGCCGCTGCTGTTCGAGAGCTGGAAGCACGCGCTCAGCGAGCTCGCGCTGCGGCGTCGCATCGGTCCGGACGCACCGCGGGCGGTCGCGACGCTCGGCGGCGCGTCGTGGCTGGACGACTGGACGTCACCAGCCGCGCCGCTGCAGACGTTCTCCCGCCGCACGCGCGACACGCTGATGGTCGCCGCCCTGGACACGGCACTGTCGCGCCTGCGCGCGCGGGTGGGAGCGGATACGTCCGCGTGGCGTTGGGGCGCGCTGCACACCGCCTCGTTCCCGCATCGCGTCGCGCGTGTCTTCGACCTCGGGCCTGTCCCGCGGGGAGGTGACGGGAACACGGTGAACTCGACGTCGGGTCGCGACTATCGTCAGACGGCGGGCGCGTCGTTCCGCGAGATTCTCGACGTCGCCGACTGGGATCGATCCGTCGCGACGAGCGTCCCGGGACAGTCCGGGCAGCCCGAGAGTGAACATTACGGCGACCTGCTTCCGCTGTGGGCGAGCGGACAGTACTTCCCTCTATTGTATTCCCGCGGCGCGGTCGAAGGTGATACGAAACACATTCTGTGGCTAAGGCCCGCGCCAACACCCTGAGAAAGCAGGCGTGAGCGCGGAGGGCTGAGGTACGGCGGTGCCACCTCAGCCCCCAGCCCTGAGCACTCAGCCCTCAATTCGTTGCGGCGACGCCGCCGGGTCGTTTTTTAGGTGACACGACAGCAAAGGTCCTCCTCGTGAGCCACTATTTCCCGAAGGACACGGTTCAGTGGCACTTCGAAGAGCCGACGGTGATGCGCAAGTTCTCGCTGTCGCTCGCCGAAATGGCCATTCTGACCGGTGTGACGCTGCGCCTGTATCGCGCGCTCGTCATCACGCACGGCTCGAGCTCGAGCTGGTTGTGGCTCGGTGGAACGTTCGCTCTGGGACTGCTGGTGCTCTGCGCGATGGCGACGATCCATCTCGCGAACTATCCGCTGCAGCACTGGGTGTGGCGCGCGCCGCTCTTCGCGCTGGCCGAGTCCGCGGCGGAATCGGCGACTGCGCTGGTGCTGATCTGGTTCGGGCGTGAGCCCTCCGGGTCGACGCGCGCGGAGTGGGGCGACTGGCTGCCGATGACCGGTGCCACGCTGTTCATGCGTGAGCTCGAGGTCTGCGCCTGGGCGCTCATCATGGCGGGCGCCGTCTGGATCGTGCGCCGCACGATCCTGCGCGAACAGAAAGTCGAAGAAGAGGTTGTGGAAGACGTCGCGACGACCTGAGCGCTGAGGCTGAGGGCTGAGGGCTGAGCGTCGGGTCTACCCCTCGGCCCTCAGCCCTCAACACTTTTCGTCTATGCGCAAACTCATTTGCATGGCCGTGATCCTCGCGGGCGGCCCAGCCCGCGGCCAGGTCGAGACCATTCAGACCTATCGTCCTTTCGGCACGCTCCGCGAGCAGGCGGAGCTGCAGCAGCGCTGGCTCGCGACGCGTCTCGACACCGTGCTTCCCGTCCTCATGCGCAAGCACGGCGTGCGCTTCTGGGTGGTGCCGATGCGCGAGTACAACGAGGACCCCGTGTTCACGTCGATCGTGTCGCCGACCACCTTCGCGGCCCGGCGGCGTACGATTTACGTCTTCCACGATCCCTGCCCTGTCGCGCGGCGGTGCAAGGTGGAGCGCATCGCGCTCGGAGGGACGTCGCAGGGCGGCCTCTTCCAGGCAGTGCGGTCGATTCGCGCGGCCGATGGCCCCGCCGGCCCCCAATCACAGCGTCAGGCCGAGCTGTGGGGCGACGAGCAGTGGCAGGTGCTCAAGAGCGTCGCGGAGCAGCGCAATCCGCCGCAGATCACCGTCGACGTCTCGCGCACGTGGGCATTCGCCGACGGTCTCAGCGCCGGAGAATTCGAGGGGATGCGCGCCGCGCTCGGTCCCGGCTGGGCCAACAAGTTCCGGCCGGCGGAGGGGCTCGCGATCGACCTCATCGCAACTCGACTCCCTGAAGAGGAGCGCGTCTTCCGGCGCATGAACGAAATCGTGTGGGGCATCATCGACAGCGCGTTCTCGAACGCCGTCATCACCCCGGGCGTGACGCGAACGCAGGACGTCGTGTGGTGGATGCGGCAGAAGGTGAACGACCTCGGCCTGGGCACGTGGTTCCAGCCCTCCGTCGAGGTGCAGCGTATGGGCGCATCGGAGGAGGAGCTGGGCGAGAATCCCGTCATCATGCGCGGGGACGTGCTGCACTGCGATTTCGGCATTACCGCGTATCGCCTGAACACGGACACGCAGCACATGGGGTATGTGCTGCGCGAAGGCGAGACCGACGTGCCCGCGGGCATCAAGCAGGCGCTCGCGAACTCGAATCGTCTCCAGGACATCGTGCTGTCGGAGCTCAAGGTGGGTCGCACGGGCAACGAGATTCTCGCGGGGGCGCTCGCGCGCATGCGCGGCGAATTCATCGACGGCACGGTGTACACGCATCCGATCGGGATGCACGGCCACGGCGCGGGTCCGCTGATCGGCTTGTGGGACTACCAGCAGGGCGTGCCCGGTCGGGGCGACGCGCGCGTCATTCCGTCGATGTGGTTCTCGATCGAGCTGCAGGCGACGACGCCGGTTCCGGAGTGGAACGGACAGAAGGTCCGGTCTGCGCAGGAAGAGGATGTGATCGTGGATGGAAATGGAGAGGTGCGGTGGGCGTTCAACCGCCAGACGCGATTTTGGCTCGTGCGTTAGCGTCGGAACTACGCTTGGCGGCTTGGCAGCTTGGCAAACGCATTGATGCGCGATGCATCCGTTCGATGCGGGCAACGGCGGCGAAAGAGTCATCCTGTGACGCATGGAAGATCCAAACCGCTTGCGCGTCTATCAATGCGCGGAGGTATACGCGCGGAATGTCCATCGCGCCGTACGCGGCTTTCCGCGTCATCTGCTAGCTACGCTGGTGGCGCAACTCGAGGATGCGGCCGAATCCATAGGATCGAACATCGCGGAAGGGTGCGGCCGAAAAAACTCGAATCACGGTAACGCGGAATTGATCCGCTATCTCCACTTCGCTGTGTCGTCCGCGAACGAGTCCCGCCATCGCGCCAGAGGCGGCTACTATCGCGGTTACATCCCGAAGCCGCTGTACTGGCGCCTCGACGCGCAGATCGTGCTGATCAAGAAAATGCTCGCGCGGCTGATCAAGCGCCTCGATGAGGATGATCGAGGACGCAGGAGCTAGTTGCCAAGCCGCCAAGCCGCCAAGCGTAGTTTAGATTCGAGAGGAATGCGGAAAGCCAACAAGGAACTGATCGTCGTCGGCGACCGCGTCCTCGTGAAAGTCGAAGAGGGCGAGGAGCGCACCAACGTCGGGCTGTACCTGCCTCCCACCGCTGTCGACAATCAGGCGGTGCAGAGCGGAATGATCGTCGCGACGGGACCTGGCCTGCCGCTGCCGGCGCCGGACAGCAACGCGGACGAGCCATGGTTGTCGTCCACGTCCCGCGAGACGCGCTTCGTCCCGATGCAGGCGAAGGTCGGCGATTACGCGCTGTTTTTCCGAAAGGCAGCGGTCGAGATCACGTTCGAGAACGACCGGTATCTCGTGGTACCGCAGGCCGCGATCCTCGCGCTCGTGCGCGACGAAGACTTTGACCTGGACAGTTTATGAAGCTTCCCATGAGTGCTGGCATGTACCCTGAAGAACTCGTGCAACCGATGCGGTCCGAGCTGACGCAAATCGGATTCGAGCAGCTGCGGACGCCCGAAGAGGTCGATGAGCGACTGAACGAGAAGGGCACGACACTCGTCGTCGTGAACTCGATCTGCGGCTGCGCCGCTCGCATGGCGCGTCCCGCCGTGAAGCTCGCCCTGCAGCAATCCGCCGCGAAACCGCAGTATCTCACGACGGTGTTTGCCGGCCAGGATCGCGAAGCGACGGACAAGGCACGCGGCTACTTCACCGGCTATGCGCCGTCGTCACCGTCGATCGCGCTGCTCCGCGACGGACAGCTCGTCTTCATGATGGAGCGGTGGCAGATCGAGGGACGGCCCGCGCCCCAGATCGCGGATGACCTGATCGCGGCATTCGAAGAACACTGTTGAGGGTCATCCCGAGCGCAGCGAGAGATCTGCAGTTCGCGACAGCAGTTCCTCGCTACGCTCGGAATGCCAGCGGCGATCGGAGTGGTGACGTCAGCGCTCGGCGATCGCCTGCTTGACGATCTCGCGGCTGCGCAGCTGAAAGCTGACCGTCCCGACCTGCATGTGCGTGCGCATCTGCAGCATCACCCGGCCGTCGTTGTCGGCGATCCACACCTCGGCGTTCGCGTTCTCCGCGAAGATTCCCTTGGCCTTGATCTTCGGCTGGACCACGACCGCGTCGAATTCGCCGGCGGGGACGCGGATGCGTTCGCGACGCACCACCGTAACGCTCACCGGGTTGCGATCGGGCTTGAAGTAGCGGTTGAACGTGTACGTCTTGCCGACCTGCAGCGGGATCGTGCGCAGGAAATACAGGAACGCGCCGTCGTCCAGCGGCTGCTCGACCGTCGGCGTCTCGCCCTTCGCCGGATCGACGTAAATGCCGCGGTCGGGAAAGATCTCGTACGTCCGATTGCGCTCGTAGGAGCCCTGGTCGATCTGTTGGCGGTAGCGGAGGGACACAAACGTGTTGGGATCGAACCAGCTCTCGTACTCGTCGTTGACCTTGAAGAAGAGCAGCGAGCCGTTCATCCGAAACACACTGTGGAAGACGCGCTTCCCGCGGAGTGTGTCGACCTTGGTGATCTCCGCCGTCGCGCTGCCCTTGCCGAGCGGACCGACCTTGACGGCGTAGAGCAGGCGTTCGCCCACGACGAAGGGTCGGGCCTTCAGCACCTCGCCGCCGAACTCCTCGGCCGTTTGCGCAGCAGCCGGTGCGCCCATCGACGATACGAGAACGGCCGTGGCAAACGACACGATGTAACCGACCTTTCTCCCCACCAGCAGCGTCATGTCGCCTCAGCTCCTGTCGCTTCCTCGAGAGCCGTGCGGCGCCGCTACGGCACTAGAGCGAATTGTTCGAGCGGGCCGGTAATCGGATCTCCTCTTTCGGCGACGCAGGGACGGGGAGGAAATCCTCCCCCGGATTGATGAACTCGTCCTTCTCAGCACCGTACTGCCGATCGTGGAGGTCGCGATATCGTCCGCCGAGAGCCATTAATTCATGGTGCGTGCCACGTTCGACGATCTCACCGGCCTCGAGCACCAGGATGAGGTCGGCACTCTCGATCGTCGAAAGCCGGTGGGCGATGACGAACGTGGTACGGCCGCGGCGCAGGCTGCGCAGGCCGTCCCGGATCATGGCTTCGCTCTCGCTGTCGAGGCTGGACGTCGCTTCGTCCAGGATCAGGATGCGTGGATCGGCCAGAATGGCACGCGCGATCGCGACACGTTGGCGCTGCCCGCCTGAGAGCTTCACGCCGCGCTCGCCCACGATCGTGTCGTATTTGTTGGGAAAGGTCTCGACGAACTCGTCGGCGTGGGCGACGCGCGCCGCTGCCACGACCTCTTCGAACGTCGCGCCGGGCTTGGAATACGCGATGTTCTCCCGGACCGTGCCGTCGAAGAGAAAGTTGTCCTGAAGCACGACGCCGACGTGATCGCGGTAATCGCGAAGTCGCAGCGTGTCGAGGTCGCGTCCGTCGATGAGAATTCGCCCGCTCTGCGGCCGGGCGAAGGCCATCACCAGACTCACCAGCGTGCTCTTGCCGCCGCCGCTCGCGCCCACGAGCGCCGTCGTCGTGCCGGCTTTCGCGTGGAACGAAACGTTCTTGAGCACGGGAATCCCGGGATTGTACTCGAACCAGACGTCTCGAAACTCGACCTCGCCCTCCACATCCGGCACGGGCGCCTTGCCTGCGTCCGCCTGGTCCTCGGTGGCCATGTCACGGATCTCGCGGATGCGATCGAGCCCAGCGAACGCTTCCGTGATCTGCGTGCCGATCGACGCGATGGAGACGAGCGGCGCGGCCACCATGCCGATGAAGATCACGTACGTCATCATGCCGCCGAGCGTCATGCGGCCGGCGAGCACGTCGCGGCCGCCGATGAGGATCATGAGAACGCCGATGAGTCCCGTGATGACCGCGACACCGGAGCCGACCGCGGACGTTCCCGTGATCGTCGACGCGACGTTGCGGAAGAGCTTGTGCACGCCCTTGGCGAAGGTCAGCCGCTCGCGACGCTCCGCCGTGTATACCTTCACGATCCGGATGCCGCCGATGCTCTCGGCGAGACGCCCTGACACGTCGGCGTTGATCGCGCCGCGCTCACGGAACAAGGGGCGCAGCTTCTTGAACGCGATGGACATCATGGCGCCGAAAACGACGAGGATGAGAACGGTCATCACCGTCAGCTTCCAGTTGAGCCAGATGAGCACACCCACGGCGATCAGCGCGGTCAGAAACCCGCCGACGAGCTGAATGATGCCGGTGCCGACGAGATTGCGCACGCCTTCGGCGTCCGTCATGACGCGGGAGATGAGAATGCCGGTCTTCGTCGAGTCGAAGTAGGAGATTGGCAGCCGCAGCACGTGCGCCTGCACCGACTTGCGCATGTCGGTGATGGCGCGCTGCCCCGCCAGCGAAACGACCTGGGAGAGCGCGAAGCCCGTGATGGCCTGGACGAGGGTTGCGCCGAGCGCGGCTCCGGCGAGCGGCAGCAGCATGTCCGCCCGGTGTTTTCCGATGACGTCGTCGATCAGGTACTTGGTCGTCGCCGGCAGCACGAGGCCCGTCAGGCGATTGACGAGCATCAGGGAGAAGCCGATCGCCAGCGACCGCTTGTGCTGCGCCATGAGCGCGCGCATTTCGCGCCACGCTCTTTGCGTGTCGATCTTTTTCTTTTCCGGCTTTTTGTCGGGCTGGACAGCAGTCGTCACCCGATAAAACTAAGCCGCGCGCGAAGCGCGCGGCCCATCCGCCCGGAAGGCGGCCAATCCGCTCACGAAGTGAGCGGCCCATCCGCCGCGAAGCGGCGGCCTATTGATACTGGATGTACATCGGCTTCGGCTTCAGCTGCAGCACCTCCAGAGGAGTCAGCAGCTTGTCCCCCTTCTTCGTGTCGTTCCCGAAAAAGAGCTTGAAGCCCGTGAACTGCACCGGCTCGCTGACGACGTAGTCCTTGTACGAGTCGAATTTGAGCCACGGCGCGCCCCAGCCGTCCATGTTCACGACGACCTGTACGCGCGGATCGAGCCTGATCTGATTCGCGCCACGGAGCATCGGCCGCGTGAAGCGGTGCACGATGAGCACCTTCGGCGGCAGCTTGTATTGCGTCACGAGGGTCGCCAGCTGGTCGATCGCGTAGTTCACTTCCTTGGAGGACAGGGTCCCGATCTTCTTCCCGGGCAGCACGCCTTCCTTGTCGTAGTGCATGTGAAACTCGGGATCGATGCCGAGGTGCACGTTTGGACGCGACAGGAAGGGCAGGAGACGCGGCAACTCCTCGGCGACCGTGCTCTGTCCCGTCTGAATGTCGATGAACAGGATCGCGTTCTTCTGCTGCGCCCAACCATAGACCTGCTCGATCAGCGACGAGTCCATGCGCAGCCTGTATTTGCCATCCTTACCGGGCGCGCCCTGCGCCACGACCGCGATGAGGTGCAGCGCCCGCTGCACCGGCGTATCGGGATCATCCTTCTCCCATTCCTTGGCTACCTCGTCCAGCTTCTGCAGCATCTGGCCGGGCGGAAGGGCGCCGAGGACTCCCATGCGCTTCGAGAGGGGATTGCCGTAGAACGCGACGATGCGCTTCTGGGGCAGGATCGAACCCGCGAGTGGCGCGGCGGTCTTCACAGGCCAGCCAGCCGCGTTGTTGCCGAAGCGAACAGCGCTGACGAGCGCGAGAGAGTCCTTCTTCGGACGGCCCGGGGCCACGCGTACGACGATCCGCGGCGCGGCTGTCGTGTCCTTGCGCGTCGAATCCTTCCTGGCGGTATCCGCGACCGCGCCACTGTCGCGCCTGGCGGCGCGATCCTGCGGCGTCGCGACGTCCCCGCCGGTGCTATCGCTCACCGTGTCGGCGCGCGCTTGGGGATTGCGACCACAGGCGGCAAGGACCGCCAGACTCATCGGAAGAATCAGATATCGCTGCAACACCGTATCAATTCGGAGGAGGGTTTCGCGTTCATTCGACTACGCTGTCACAAAGCAGCCCGTATGCCACTATATATGCGCTTTCTGCAGCGCTCGCTCTGGGTGCGAGCTGAGCGCGCGGAGGGTGCGGTATAGCGCGTGAGCTTACCTTCGGTTCAATTGTCTGTCCCACCAGACCAGGCGAGCCATGGCAAGCGTTGCCGAACCCCGCGCGGCCAAAAAGAGCGGGTCGTCGCGGACGCAGGACGCCGTCGACCGCTTCATGAAGGACATCATCCAACGCAATCCAGGGGAGCCGGAGTTTCATCAGGCCGTGCGCGAAGTGGCGGACAGCGTCATGCCGGTGATCCTCGAAGACCAGCGCTACCGCGACGCGAAAATCCTGGAACGAATGGCGGAACCCGATCGCGTGATCTCCTTCCGCGTCGCATGGGAAGACGACAAGGGCGAGATCCAGATCAACCGGGCGTGGCGCGTGCAGTTCAACGGCGCGATCGGGCCGTACAAGGGCGGGATGCGCTTCCATCCCAGCGTCACGCTCGGTGTGCTCAAGTTCCTCGGATTCGAGCAGACGTTCAAGAATTCCCTCACGGGGCTGCCGATGGGGGGCGGCAAGGGCGGCTCGAACTTCGATCCCAAGGGCAAGAGCGACCGCGAGGTCATGCGATTCTGCTATACGCTGATGGACGAGCTGCACCGGCACATCGGCGAGCGCACGGACGTTCCCGCCGGTGACATCGGGGTGGGCGCCCGCGAAGTCGGCTACATGTTCGGCGCGTACCGCAAGCTGGAGAACCGATTTACCGGCGTGTTTACCGGAAAGGGTCGAGCGTACGGAGGAAGTGCCATTCGCCCGGAAGCCACTGGCTACGGGCTCATTTATTTCACCGAGGCGATGCTCGCGACGCGCGCCGACAGCGTCGCGGGGAAGACGGCGCTGGTGTCGGGATCGGGGAACGTCGCGCTCTACGCGATCCAGAAGCTGGCCCAACTCGGCGCGCGCGTGGTCACGGCCTCGGACTCCGGAGGGTTCATACACGACCCCGACGGCATCACGCTCGAGAAAGTCGCGTGGCTGAAGGAGCTCAAGGAGGAGCGTCGCGGACGGATCGAGGAATACGCGAAGAAATACAGGAAGGCGACGTTCCACGCGGGGAGGCGGCCGTGGAACGTCGAGGGTGATCTCGCATTTCCATGCGCGACGCAGAACGAGCTGTCCCTCGATGACGCGCGCGTGCTCACGAAGAACGGCGTGCTTGCCGTCGCCGAGGGCGCAAACATGCCGAGCGACGCGGACGCGGTGCATCATCTGCTCGAGAAAAAGGTGCTGTTCGGACCGGCGAAGGCCGCGAACGCGGGTGGCGTCGCGGTCTCCGGACTGGAGCAGACGCAAAACTCCATGCGGTTGAGCTGGAGCGCGGGAGAGGTCGACGAACGCCTCAAGCAGATCATGCTCGGGATCCACGAGACCTGCGTCCAGCACGGCCGCGACGGCAACGGTTTCGTGAACTACGTGAACGGCGCGAACGTCGGCGGATTCGTCAAGGTCGCGGAGGCGATGCTCGCATATGGCGTCATGTAGAGTCGTGCGTCGTGCGTCAGCGTGCGTCGTGCGTGGTGCGTCAGCCTGCGTCGTGCGTGCTGCGTCAGCGTCCGTCGTGCTTGTTGCGTCATTAGCTGCGGCAACGGCGGGGGCGCAGGCGACGCCGTACTACCCGCCCGCGGGCGCGTGGGAGCATCGCACGCCTGAACAGATGGGGATGGACGGCGCCAAGCTCCAGGAAGCGATTGCGTTCGCCAAGGAGAAGGAGGCGCGCGCGCCGCGCGACCTCGAGGCGGCGCACTATCAGACGTTCGGGCGCGAGCCCTTCGGCAACGCGGTCGGTCCGATGAAGACGCGCGGCGACGCGAGTGGGCTCATCGTGCGTCGCGGATACATCGTCGCGGAGTGGGGCGATCCCGCGCGCGTGGACATGACCTTCAGCGTCACGAAGAGCTTCGTCTCCACCACCGTTGGCCTCGCCGTCGATCGGGGACTGATCCGCAGTATCGACGACTCCGTCTATCAGTACATGGCGCCGGTGCTGCATGCGACCTCACCCTCGCTGAGGAGCGAGGGCGGCGTGGGACAGTTCGATGCGCGCACGCCCACGGCGCCCTTCGACACGCCGCACAACCGCCGCATCACGTGGCGGCACATGTTGCAGCAGACGAGCGACTGGGAGGGCACGCTCTGGGGCAAGCCTGAGTGGGCGGACCGGCCGAGCAATCAGCCGGAGACCTGGTGGACACGCGCGCGACTCGACCCTGGATCCGCGTACGAGTACAACGACACGCGCGTGAACGCGCTGGCGCTGGCTTCTCTGAACGTGTGGCGGCGCCCGCTTCCGCAGGTGCTCCGCGAGATGGTGATGGATCCCATCGGCGCGTCGCCCACGTGGCGGTGGTACGGGTACGACAATTCGTGGATCGTGCTCGACGGACAGCTGGTGCAATCCGTATCAGGGGGCGGACACTGGGGCGGCGGGATGTTCATCAGCGCGTACGACCAGGCGCGCTTCGGGCTGCTGACGCTTCGCAACGGGCGGTGGGGATCGCGCCAGCTCATCTCCGAGAACTGGATCCGCATGTCCCGCACGCCTACACCCGTGCAGCCCGACTACGGCTTCATGAACTACTTCCTCAACACCGGGCGGAAGCGCCTGCCCAGCGCCGCCGAGTCGGTGTGGATGCATCTCGGCAATGGGACGAACGCGATCATCTGCGATCCGGACAACGACCTCGTCGTCGTCACGCGATGGATCGACGGCAACGCGCTCGACGGGCTGATGCAGCGCGTGCTCGCGTCACTGAAGGAGACGCCGCGGGCGGCAACCCGATGAATACAGGGGTCGTGGTGCGTATTGCGTCAGCGTGCGTCGTGCTGCTTGCGTCTCATCTGTCGGCACAGAGCGTACACCGCGTCACTCCGGACACGTTCTACAACACACTCGATCATCGCTGGCCCGTGGTCGCGCGCATCAAACCCGGCGACGTCGTCATCACGAAGACTCTCGACGCCGGCGGGCGCGACGAGAATAACGTGCTGCGCGCATCGCCGAGCAATCCGATGGTGGGCCCCATCTATATAGAAGGGGCGGAGCCCGGTGATGCGATCGGGGTCACGTTCCGGAAGATCCGGCCGAACAAGGGTACAGGCTACGGCTTCTATCGACTTGGTCTCTTTCCATTGACCGGAGCCGCGATCGAAGGGCTGTACCCCAACGTCTTCAAGCCGGACATCGTGCGCGCGGGCCGCTCCGATCTCGTCATCTGGGACATCGACACCCTGCGCCACGTGACGCGGCTGCACGAGCCCGTGAGCGCGAAACACAAGCTCGAGTTCCCGATCGATCCGATGATCGGCGTGATCGGCACCGCGCCGGCGGGGGATTTCGCGCCGGCGTCGCTCGTGTCGCGCGAGTACGGCGGCAACATGGACTTCAACGAGGTCCGCGAAGGGTCCACGGTCTGGCTTCCCGTCTTCCATCCGGGCGCGCTCCTCTTCGTCGCGGACGGCCACGTGTTGATGGCGGACGGTGAGCCGACCGGTGCCGGCGTCGAAGCGTCGATGGACGTCGAGTTCGCCGTCGACCTGAAGAAGGGCGCGCGGCTGACGCTGCCGCGCGTGACGACGCGTGAGTACATCATCTCCGTCGGCAGCCAGGCGGAGTTCGTCAGCACGCTCGATCGCGCGGTGCAGCTCGCGACGTCCGACATGGTGCGCTGGCTCACCGAGGAGTACGCGCTGGAACCCTGGGCGGCCCATGTGCTCATCGGCGCCACCGGTGAGTACGAGATCGTGACGGTCATGGGATCCGCGGCGCTCAAGATCGCCAGACGGTGGCTGCCCGCTACGCGCTGATCGCGCTCTGCGGTCTTTTCATCGCCATCATGTCCGTGTTGTTCCTCCGGAGGCCCACCGCCCGCCAGGAAGACGAGGCCGACCCTGCGGCGCTGGTGCGCTCGCTGGCCATCGTTCCCTCCGGCCCCGATTCCGCGAGCCACGCAGCGGCCGGCGTCGTTGCGGAACGCGTGGGCCGCGCGCTCCGTTCCGCGGGCCTGCGCGTCCTCACGACCGACGCCCCGACGGCGATTCCACGTTCGCGACTGCGTCAGTTGCTGAACGTCGGCGCAACGCTGTACGTCGCGGCGGCCGCTGACGGATCGCCGCGCCTCGATGCCGTGCTGCGCGATGCGGACGACTCCACGCTGCTCGCCCGCTCGTACGGCGTCACGGCCGATGCCAGCCAGGCGGAGGACGCGATCGCGACGGACGTCGCGGCCGCGATGAGCCGCGTCGCCATGCTGCGAATGCCGAGCCGCATTCACGTCGCCGACGTCGCGAGCGTGCAGCCCCATCTCGCGCGAGCGGACGCGCTGTGGCGCGCGCGCGATGCGCAAGCCGCAGAAGCGGCCTTTCATGAAGCCATACGCATCGACCCGCAGGATGCGACCGTGCGCCACCGATACGCGCAGATGCTCGCGGAGATCGGCCGTACCGGCGAGTCGCTTCGCGAGGCACGCCGGGCGCACGAGCTCGATCCGCTGTCCGTGGAGCTGCACCTCGCGTACGCGCGCCTGCTCGAGCGCGCGGGCCGCGCCGTCGAGGCCGCGCACGAGCTCGCGGAACAGCGACGCATCGCCACCATCATGCACCCCAATCCCGCCGAACATGTCCAGGCCCTGTCTCGCCGTCGCGCTCGCACTGCTCAGCGTCAACGTCGCTAGCGTCACCGCGCAGCCGCCGCGACAAACCCAGGCGGACGACTACACGCGCTATGAGCTCCTCGCGCCGGGGTCCGGCAAATTCCGCATCCTGTACGAGGTGAGCGCGACGACCGCCGGCGCGACGCAGTTCTTCAACCCGATCCGCAAGGGGAGCGTCGCGAGCGACGAGCGCGTCATCGACCTCATGACGGGCGCGCCGCTGGCATTCGACGTCGTGGGCGGCAGGCTCGCGCGCGAGGGTGGCGTTCGGAACGCGGATACGACAGGGCAGTACATCCGCGTCCGACTCGGACGTGCGGTCCCGCGCGACGGGGAGTCTCGCATACTCATCGACAAGACGTACTTCGATACGGTCAGCTATCGGCTCCTCGGCGACACGCTCGCGTTCGATCGTCCGCTCGGGATCAAGCGCAACGCCGTGGTGCTGCCACCGGGCTACGAGTTGATCTCGTGCAATTTTCCGTCGCAGGTGTTGCAGCAGGCCGACGGACGTGTCGCGATCTCGTTCTGGAATACCACGCCATCCGAGGCGGCGCTGCAGTTGCGCGCGCGCCGTTCGTCCGCCGCGCTGAGCCGCGTTGCGACGCTGACACCGGAACTGCGCCGCCGACTCGATGAGCGCGCGCACCAGACGCGCGAGATCGTGTACTACCTGCAGCAGCCGGAAACGCACGCGTTCGACCTGTATCACGACTACACCGAGACGCGCGCGGGCATCGACCGCTACCTCAACGTGGTGCGTGCCGGCAGCACGGTATCCAATCCCCGCGCGGTCAATCTCGATACCGGCGAGGAATTGCGCTTCGAGGTGCAGCGCGGCGATTCCGAGGTCGTCGTGTTTCACTTCACGGCGCCGAAGCAGGGCGAAAGCGTGCGCCTCCGCATGTTCGAGACGTACACCGACACGGCGCGCTACAGGCTCGTGGACGATGAGCTGGTCTGGGATCGCTCCTTCGGCAGGCCGGCCAACGCCGTCGTCCTCCCGGCCGGGTGGGCGCTCACGAACAGCTCCATCCCCGGAACGATCAGCACATTACCAGACGGCCGCGTACGTCTGGATTTCATCAATCCCCGGCCGGACGAGATCGCCGTTCTGATCACGGCGCGTCGGCGCGCCCGATGACCGCGATCGCCGGCGAGGAAGCATCACCGCGGTACGCCTGGTACGTGGTCGCGGTGCTGATGCTCGCGAACGTGTCCGGATTCGTCGACCGGCAGATCCTCGTCCTCCTGGTCGAGCCGATCAAGCGCGATCTCCACATCTCCGACACGCAGATCGGTTCTCTGATCAGCGCGTTCGCGATCTCGTTCACGCTGCTTGGCCTGCCCATCGCGCGCGTCGCGGACTCGACCAACCGGCGCAACGTGATTGCCGCCGGCGTCGCCGTATGGAGCATCATGACCGCGTTCGCGGCGTTCGCCTCGACCTATCCGCGTCTGCTGCTCGCACGCATCGGCGTGGGCGCGGGCGAGTCCGCGCTCCAACCACCCGCAACGTCGCTGATTGCGGATTACTTCCCGCCGGACCGACGGGGCAGCGCGATGGGGGTGTACTCGATCGGAATCTTTCTCGGCTCTGGCCTGGGCTACTTCATCGGCGGTTGGATCGTCGGCCTCGTGTCCGCGCAGGATCTCTGGACGATACCCGTCGTCGGCTCGGTGCATCCCTGGCAGAGCGTCTTTCTCATCATCGGACTGCCGGGTCTTCTGCTCGCGCTGATCGTGCTCACGGTGAAGGAGCCCGTGCGTCGCGATCGCACGCGCGGAACCGTGCCGATCACCGCGCTGCTCGCGCACATTCGGGCGAATCTGCGAACGTTTCTTTGCCTCAGCCTCGGCTTCGCGGCGTCGGCGACCGTGAACTACGGAATCGCAGCCTGGCTCGCAACGTTTCTCGTGCGCGCGCATGGCTGGCCGGCGTCGCGGGCGGGCATCGTCCAGGGTTCGCTCACGATGACGATCGGCGTCGTGGGCGTCGTCGTCGGCGGACGCGTCGCCGACGCTCTCGTGCGCCGCGGACGCGTTGACGGGCCGTTGCGGGTCGGCATTATCGGCGCCGCGGGCATGCTCGTGTTCGCTACCGCATATCCCTTCGCGCCGAATGCGGCCTCTGCTGTCGTATGGCTGGTGCTGGTGAACTTCTTCGCTGCATTCCCATGGGGAGCGGCCTCGGCAGCCACGGCGGAAATCATGCCGGCCGCGATGCGCGCCCAGGGGGCGGCGCTCTTCCTGTTTGTATTGAATCTCGTCTCGTACACGCTGGGGCCGATCTCGGTGGCCGCCATCACGGACAACGTGTTTCGCGACCCGGCCGCGGTCGCGTACTCTCTCGCAATCGTGAACGTGATAGGCATGGCCGTGGCAATCGCGCTGTTCGTCATCGGACTGCCGGCCTATCGGCGCACGTTTGCGCAGGTTCATACCGTAGCATCGAAGTAGGCGCAAAAGCTGCATGCCTTCCCGTGTCTACCCGGGAGGAGATCATGGAGCGCAACGAAGGCAGGGAAGGAACTCAGGACACTCAGGCCGGCGCGGCCGAGTTTTCGGGCGCGGGCTCGACACAAGAGCAGGGCAGCGCGGACGGCGAGCGCGCTGGATCGTACGACTTCGCCGGCGCCGGAAACGCGCCCGACCAGTCGCAGGGCATCACCGATCGCGCGCGCAACGTACTGGGTAACGCAAGTGGTCGGCTGGCGGACGTCGGGTCGACGGTACGCGAGCGCGCCGGAACGGCGAAGGACAAGCTGGCCGACGCACTCGAGACAGGCGCGGAGCGCCTGCGCCAGCGCGCACAGACCGGCGGCGGCGCGCAGCTCGCGGGTGCGACGGGTGACGGCACCGCGACGATCGGCGACAGCCGCGTCGCGCAGATCTCGGATCGCGTCGCGGGCAGCATGGAGCGGTCGGCCGACTGGCTGCGCGATGCGGATCTCGACGGTCTCAAGGAAGGAATCGAGCGGCAGGTGAAGGAGCATCCGGCGCGCACGCTGCTGATCGCGGCGGGGCTGGGATACCTCATCGGTCGCGCATTCCGCGGCGACAAGTAAGCAGGTATGGACGGGCGCTTCGACCGGGGAGAGACGCGCAGCTTCGGTGCGCTGCTGAGGGATCTCGCGCACGGCAGCGCGGACATGCTGCGTGGCGAGGTGAAGCTCGCGCGGCTCGAGCTGACGGCGATCGTATCCAGCATCGGACGCGGGACGATTCAGGTCGCCCTCGGCGCGGTGCTGCTTCTGCTCGGAGGGCTCGCCTTCGCGTCGGGCGCAATCCTGCTCGCCGGCGATCAGTGGCTGCCGCGCGACCTGTACTGGCTCGCGGCGCTTATCGTGACGATCCTGACCGGTGTGCTGGCCGCGATGTTCGCCAGGCGAGGGCTCGCGCAGCTCTCGCCGGCGGCGCTGGCGCCGGATCAGACGTTGGAGACACTCAAGGAGGACAAGGAATGGCTGAAACAACGGCTGACGTCCGGCGCGACATCGAGCTGACGCGCGAACGGATGTCGAGCACGATCGACGAATTGGAGCAGAAGCTGAACGTCGCGCAGATGGTGCGCGACCATCCGTGGCCCGCCCTCGCCGTCGCGTTCGGCGCGGGGATTCTCCTGTCGGGTTCGGGCGCCGATGTGAAGGCCGCAGCGGCGACGGTCACCGCCACCAAGGGCGCGAGCTCGAAGCTGGGCACGGCGCTCGACGACGTGGTCGCGAATCTCGTCGGCGCGGTGCAGGAAGGCTTTCAGGGGCAGGTCGACCGCCTCGTCGGCGAGATCAAGACGATGATCGGTACGCCGTCCGCTTCCCCGCGCGGATATGGGGTGGCGGCGGTAGACAACAATACGCAGGCGAACGTGACGAGAGCCGACTAGGAACTGCGGGAACAGGGAACGGGGAAGAGGGAACAGGGATGCCGTGTATCTCTGTTCCCGCCGTCTTGGTTCTCCCCGTTCCCTCTTCCCCGTTCCCGGAGTTCGTCGTTCACGCCATCCTGATCCACTTGCCGAGCTCCCGCATGCTTGGCTTCTTGCCGTACATCAGCAGCCCGACGCGGTAGATCCGCGCGGAAAGCCAGATCACGATCGCGCAGCCCAGCGCGACGCTCGCGAGCGAGCCCACGATCTCGTACCAGGGCACGGCGATGAGCGCCATGCGCAGCGGCATCATGAGGGGCGCCGAAAAGGGAAGCAGCGACATCGTCGTCGCGAGAGTGCTCGACGGATTGAGCAGGATCGGCTGCATGAAGATGACCGCCGAGATCAAAAGGAGCATGACCGGTGTCGCCGCCTGCTGCACGTCTTCCTGATTGCTCACCATCGCGCCGACGGCGGCGAACAGCGCGGCATAGAAGAGGAACCCGAGCACGAACAACAGGAGCAGCGCCACACCGACGCCTGGCGCGACCGACGGAATCTTGATCGCGGCGCTCGCCGAGGGGGGCGCGCCGAACAGCGTGAGCAGCGGGGCGCGCACCTGGTACATGAGAAACGTCATCGCCAACCAGGCGCTCACCTGTGTCACGGCGACCAGACCGGACCCGAGGATCTTGCCGGCGAGCAGCGTATCGGGTTTGACGCTCGACACCACGACCTCCGCGACGCGCGTCGTCTTTTCTTCCAGCACGCCGCGCATGATGCTCTGCCCGTAGATGGCGATCATCATGTAGAGCACCAGCGCGATGCCGTACCCGAAGAAGAACGACGTCAGCCCGCTCGCTCCTTCCTTGCCCTTGTCGGTGATCTTCTCCGTCTTCGCCTCGAGTCTGACGTTGGTCAGCGCCGACACCCTGCCCGGGTTGATACCCTCGCCCTCGAGTCGCTGCGCGAGGAGGCTCTGGCGCACCATGCGTTCGATGCTCTGAACGTCGATGAGTGACGTCGCGTTCCGCCCCGCGTATCGCATCTCCTTCCCCGCGAGCGTACTCGCGTCGAGCACCATGTAGCCGAGGAGCGCGTGATCCATGACGTCGCGCGTCGCCTGCCGCTCCTGCGCCGCGATCTGCTCCGCCTTGACGCGGACGACGCGCGGTGCAGGCGCGCCGGGCGTCGTGGCGGCGAGCGCGGCCGCGACGCGGGCGCCGAGGTCCGTGTCCGTCGCATCGATGATCTCGACGTGCGACAGTTGGCCGGACGCGCGCGTCTTCGACATCATCGCGATCGGCAGCACCGTGATCAGCCCGAGAAACACGGGCCCGAGGATCGTCGTGATGATGAACCACTTTGACCGCACGCGCTCGAGGAACTCGCGCTTGAAGACCACCAGCATCTTACCCATGGCCGGACATCCCTGCCTCCACGCCGCTGGCGCCCACGCGCTCGAGGAAGATCTGGTGCAGTGACGGCGTGACGAGCTCGAAGCGCCGGACGCGCGCGCCCGCGGCCACGATCCGCCGCAGCACGTCCTGCGGGTCGGCGCCCGCCGCAAGCTCGATCTCGAAGAAACGATTCTGGTCGTCGACGCGCGCCACCAGACGCCGATCGTCGAGCACCGCACGAATTCCGTCCTGAGCGGAACCGTCGAGCGCCAGCGCGATGTTGCGCGCGCCGTGGGACTCCTTCACGGCTGCCACTTCCCCGTCCAGCACTTTCTCGCCGTGCGCGATGATACAGACGGAGTCGCACAGCCGTTCGGCATTGTCCATCAGATGGGTGCTGAAGATCACGGTCCTGCCGGCGCGTTTTAGCTCGACGACGGTGTCCTTGAGCGCCTGCGCGTTGATGGGATCGAGACCCGAGAACGGTTCGTCGAGGATCACGAGCTCCGGCTCGTGCAGCAGCGTGCCGATGAACTGCACCTTCTGCTGCATGCCGCGCGACAGCTCGTCGATCTTGGCATTGCCCCAGTCCTTTTCGGGCGTCTTCAGGCTCAGCCGCTCGAGCCACTCGTCGATGCGCCGCTCCGCGACCTTTGCATCCACGCTCTTGAGCTCCGCGAGAAAGCGCAGCACGCGACGCACCTGCATCTTCTTGTACAACCCACGCTCCTCGGGCAGATAGCCGATGCGGTCGAGGATGCCGGGCTCGATGTGCGGTCGTCCGAGGATCTCGATGCGCCCCGCGTCGGGTGCGATGATGTCGAGAATCATGCGGATCGTCGTCGTCTTGCCCGCGCCGTTCGGCCCGAGCAGGCCGTAGACCGCGCCGCGCGGCACGACGAGCGACAGGCGGTTGACGGCGACGGTCGTATCGAAGCGCTTGGTGACCTCGGAGATTCGGACTGCTGGGTCTGTCATGGCCGCGTATTATAAGTGTCCCGTGCGCATTACGCCCGCCGTCTGTCTCGTGTTTCTCGCGGCCTGCAGCCCGCGCAAAGCGGCGCCGAAATCTCCGATCACGGTGTTCGCGGCGGCGTCGCTCGCGCGCTCGCTCGCAGCGCTCGCGGATACGCTGCAGCGGCGCGAGGGCATCGTCGTCGAGCGCGAGCTCGGAGGATCGATCGAGCACGCGCGCAAGATCACGGAGCTGGGCCGCGTGCCCGATGCACTGATGCTCGTGGACGACGACGTCATCGCCGCACTGCTTCCCACGCATCTCGAGTGGTACGTGCGCTTCGCGACCAATCGCGTCGTGCTCGCCTATCTGCCGCGGTCGCGTTTTGCCGATTCGGTGACCGCCGAGAACTGGTGGCGTTTCGTGCGACGTCCCGGAGTGCGCCTCGGTCGCGCCGACCCGGCGAGTGCGCCTGCGGGACGGCATGCGCTCACGGTCCTGCGGCGCGCGTCGAGCTACTACCGGCAGCCGGACCTGACGGACTCGCTGCTTGCACGCGCGTCGCTGAAATACGTTCGGCCGAACGCGACCGAGCTGGCCGCGCTGCTGGAAGCAGGGGAGGTCGACTACGTGCTCGATTACGAGTCCGTCGCGAGGCAATACGGATTCGATTTCATCGCGTTGCCCGACGACCTCGCCGTCGCGGTCGTGTACGGCATCTCCGTCCCGCGGCAGGCGACACATCCCGTCGAAGCAGTGGAGTTCGTCGCCTTGGTGCTGTCGGCTGACGGCCGGCGGATCCTGCGCGACGGAAACGTGAACGTGTTGCCCGTCCCCGTCGCGATCGGTACGAACATTCCCGCAAAGATCACACAGCTCGTGCGGACGGTCGCAACCCGTCCTCCCACCAGGGGTGCAGCCGTTGGACGCCACGCCACCGACGCCTCGCAACACGCCAGCTTCACTCCCGCGCGGTCTCGCGGCTGAGCTGTCGCCGGCACCGCGCTACGCGCGCAGCGCGCCCGGCGCGCTGAGCGTCATCGTCGCGCTGGCGGCGTCCGTCTTTCTGCTGTTTCTCCTGTCGCCACTGATCGGACTCGTGGGCCGCGGCGGGGCGCGCGGCGTCCGCGCTCTCGCAACGGACGCGGAGCTCCGCGCATCCCTGCTGTTGACCATCGAAGCCGCGACGCTTGCCGCCGTGCTCGGCATCATCGGCGCGACGCCGATCGCGTACGCGCTCGCGCGCGGGCGATTTCGCGGGCGTGCGCTGCTCGCGGCGCTGATCGACCTGCCATTGCTGATCCCTCATCCGGTCGCGGGCATCGCGCTGCTGCTCGTGCTCGGCCAGCGTACCGCATTCGGCACTGCCCTCGCGGCGCTCGGTCTGCAGGTCGTGGGTACGACGACGGGCATCGTGTGCGCGATGCTCTTCGTGTCCGCACCGCTGTACGTGAGCGCCGCGCGCGAAGCGTTCGACCGCGTGGACCCGCGCTTCGAGGGCGTCGCGCGCACGCTCGGCGACTCGCGCTGGCGCGCGATCCGGCGCGTGACGCTTCCGCTCGCGTGGCGCGGGCTGCTCGCGGCCGCGATCGTGATGTGGGCGCGCGCGGTCAGTGAATTCGGCGCGATCGTGATCCTCGTGTATCATCCGCGGGTGGCGAGCGTACTGAGCTACGAGCGATTCACCGCGTTCGGATTGAAGGAAGCCCTGCCCGTGGCCGCGGTGCTCGTGCTTCTCGCGCTGATCCCGCTGGCCGCGTTGCGCGCGCTGCGCGGGGACGAGCGCCTGCCGTCGAGGCGGAGATGATCGGCCTGGAACGGCTGTCGGCACGCGTCGGCGACTTCCGGCTCGAGGACATCTCCTTCGAGGTCGAGCAGGGGACCTATGGCATCGTGATCGGACCCACGGGCGCGGGGAAGACGACGCTCGTCGAAGCCATCGCCGGGCTCGTCCCGACGACGCACGGACGGCTCGTGCTGGGCGGAACGGACCTGACACACGCACCGCCGGAGAAGCGTCGGCTGTCGATCGTGTACCAGCACGCATACCTCTTTCCGCACCTCACCGTCCGCGAGAACGTCGCCTACGGCAGCATCGGAAGCCGGATCACCGTCGAGATGCTCGAGCGGTTCGGGCTCGGCGAGGTAGCGGGCCGGGACGTGCGCGTGCTCAGCGGCGGCGAGCGCCAGCTCGTCGCGCTGGCGCGAGCGCTCGCGCGACGGCCGGAGGTCCTCCTGCTCGACGAGCCGTTTGCGGCGCTGGACCCTCGACGGCGTGTGATCGTGCGGCGCGAGCTGCGTACCATCTACTTCGAGCGTCGCTTCACCGTGCTGCAGGTGACTCACGATTTCCACGAGGCCGGGCTGCTGGGTGACATGGGTGTCGTTCTCGATCGCGGACGACTCCTGCAGGTGGGGAAGCCGGAGGAGCTCTTCCGGAAACCCGCGTCGCCGGTGGTCGCGGACTTTCTCGGCGCGGAGAATGTTTTTGCGGGCACCGCGCAACCGATCCGCGACGAATCACCGGACTGGCAGCCCAGCGCGGATGCGGAAGACGTCGAGCACGCCGTCGCCTTCACGACCGGTCCGCTGACCCTGTACGCCTTGGGACACGTCATCCCCGGTACGGCACACGCGGTGATCCGGGCGGACGACGTATCGTTGTCGCGGACCGCCAGCGCGTCTTCCGTACGCAACCAGTTCCACGGCCGCGTCACGGACATCGCCCCCGCTGGCGCGATCACGCGCGTCACGGTAGATGTAAGCGGCATTCCGCTCGTCGCGGCGGTTACGACCCGGTCGGCGCAGGAACTTCAGCTCGCGCGCGGCCTCGAGGTATACGCGGCGTTCAAGGCGACTGCCGTCCACCTTTGCTGAGAGACAATGCCGCGTCCGCGCTGGTCACTGCTTTGCCTGTGTCTGTCCCCGCTCCAGGTGTCGTTCTTCGCGGCGCATGTTCTCGTCGCGCAGCCCGTCACGTCGCCTGTGGACGCGATCCTCGCGACGCTCAAGTCCGACAACGCATGGACGCTGGCGCAACAGAAATCCATCTGTGAGATACCGTCGCCGCCGTTCAAGGAAGCGGCGCGCGGCGCCGAATATCGCCGACGCCTCGAGGCGCTGGGCTTGCGCGCGCGCGTCGACGCCGTCGGGAACGTGATCGCCGAGCGTCCCGGGAGCGGCAAGGGGCCGACGATCGTGCTGGCGGGGCACCTCGACACGGTGTTCCCCGAGGGAACCGACGTCCGCGTGCGCGAGGACGGCAAGCGCATGAAGGGGCCCGGCATCGGCGACGACTGCCGCGGTCTGGCGGTGGTGCTCGCCGTCGCGCGCGCCTATCAGCGCTCGAATCCGGCGCACGACGCCCGTATTCTGTTCGTCGGGGACGTCGGGGAAGAGGGCGCGGGCAACCTCCGCGGCGTGCGTCACCTGTTCGAGCGCGAGCTGCGCGGCCAGATCGATTACTTCATCTCGGTCGACGGAACGGGGCTGGGTCTCGTGTCGCGCGCCGTCGGCAGCAACCGGTACAAGGTGACGTACAAGGGTCCGGGCGGCCACAGCTACGGTGCATTTGGAATTCCTAATCCCATCCACGCGCTCGGCCGCGCGATCGCCAGGATCGCGGACGTTCAGGTGGCGGCGTCACCCAAGACGACGTTCAACGTCGGCGTGGTCGAGGGCGGGACGTCGGTGAACTCCATTCCCTTCGAGGCGTCGATGGAGATCGACATGCGCTCGGAGAGCGCGGAGTCGCTGCGCAGCGTCGATCAGGCGGTGCGGCGCGCGCTCCAGGAGGCGCTGGACGCCGAGAATGGCCGGTGGACCAGCGAGCGCGCGGCGCGCGCGCGCCTCACGATGGTCATCGACACGATCGGCGTCCGCGCCACCGGCGCGCAGAACGACAGCGTTCGCATCGTGCAGGCGGCGTTCGCGACGGCGCGTGCCCTCGGCTTCTCGCCCACGATCACCGCGTCGAGCACGGACTCCAACATCCCGATCTCGCTGGGCGTCCCGGCGGTCACGATCGACGGAGGGGGCCACGGCGAGGGCGCGCACTCGCTCAACGAGTGGTACGAGGACGGGCCCAATGGATGGCTGGGGCCGCAGTGGGCTGCACTCTTGGTGGCGCACCTGGCCGGCATCGGCCGCTGAAACCAACTACGCTTGTCGGCTTGTCAGCTTGTCAGACGCGCTCGTGCGCATTTGACAAGCCGACAAGCTGACAAGCGTCGTTCACTTCTGACGCGTCTCCTTCCCCGTCTGCGCCGTGGCCGGGTTCTCCCGATTCCAGACGAACCGCTTGAAGAAATCCCCCATGCGGTTGAAGGTGATCACCCAGTTCTCGTGGATCATCGACTCGTGCAGATCGTCCGGCACGACCATGAGCTCGTGGTACACGTTCCGCGCGCGCAGCAGCGCCACCAGTCCGACTGTCTGCGCGAAGTCCACGTTGCGGTCGTCGTCGCCGTGCACGAGGAATACCGGCGACTTCCAGTTGTCGATCGCGCCCACCGCGGACGACCTGAAGGACACGGCGGCAGTGTCGAGCATGTTGCCGTAGAGGTGCACGCCGGCGAGGTCGGCACCCGCGACGAAGAGATCCGAGTTGCGGGCGAGCGCCTGCGCGGTGAGCAGGCCGCCGTATGACAGCCCCCAGATCCCGATGCGATTCGGGTCGACGTCGGGGCGCGTCTGCAGGTAGCGGCCGGCGGCGAGCACGTCCTGGTACTCGGAGTTGCCGCGCGCGTTGGCGTTCGCGGCGTTGCGGAACGAGCGCCCGTAGCCGATGCCGAGGCGATAGTTCACCGACAGCACCACGTACCCCTGGCTCGCCAGCCATTGGTTGTACGCGTACGCCCAGTGATAGAACTGCATGTAGTGATAGCCGGGCAGCATCTGCCGCGGCGGGCCGCCATGCACGAACACCATGGCCGGGCGTTTCTCACCGGGCTTGATGTCCTTCGGCAGGAAAAGCTGGTTGTGGATCTCGAGGCCGTCGGGCGACTTCACGATCACGATCTCGGGCTTCACGTGCGCGGCGACGGGGAAGTCCCTGCCGAGGGTGGGGTAGATGACCTTCGTCGCGCCGCCCGTCGCAGGCACGAGCCCCACGGACGCCGGCTGCGCATAGTTGAAGTAGAGCACCGCGACCTGGTGCGACAGCGGCTGCGGAGACGTCTCGATGCCGTCGTCCGTCGACACCTGTACGGGCGTGCCGCCGGTGACGGGCACGGCCCAGATGTGCCGCTTCTCGATGTCGTTCGCGTTCGTGGAGTAGTACAAGGTCTTCCCGTCACGCGACAGCGCGGCGGAGGTGGCGTCCTCGATCAGACCGTTCGTCGTGGTGAGGACCAGTGGCTCCGCCGGCGGATTCGTGACGTTGATCGAGTAGTAGCGCTCGTACTCGTCGGCCGGCGACGCCAGCGGGAAAATCACGTTGTCCCCGGCCCACATCACGCTGCGCATCGTGGTGAACACGCTGTCTTTCGGTTGCGTGTGCCACAGCTCGCGCGCGATGCATCCGTCGGCGAGGGGGGTGCACCTGGTGACGTCGGCGATCATGATCGACAGCGTGTGGCCGCCCGCCAGCGTGGCCTCGAAGAAGCCCGGCGACCGCAGCCTCGGCCGCGTCGTATCCGGCTGCAGTCCCCTCGTGCCACCGCCTCCACCGAATGCGGCGATCGGACAGCCGCTCGGCCCCGTGCGCCCGACCGCCGGCCCGGGCGGATTTCCGATACCACCCTGGCCCTGCTGATTCTGATTGCCGAAGGGCACGCCCGGACGACGCAGGAAGGCGATCCGCTTCGAGTCGGCCGACCACGCCGGCGCCATGTCGCAATCGACGCTCGGCGAGACGTACGTCACCATGTTCGACTTGACGTCGTACACGCCGATGAAGCTGTGGTGGTCGCGATCGCTCACGAACGCGAGCTTGCGGCCGTCCGGTGACCAGCGCGGCGACGACTGGCGACCCCATTCCCGCACGAGCGGCTTGTCGCCGCGCTGCATGGAATCGCTCGGCGCCGTCTGTGACACGCGCGCCGCGTAGATCTGTCCGTCCTTGACGTAGACGACGCGTCGGCCATCTGGCGACAGCACCGGCTGCCCGCCCTGCACGATGCGCCACGGCGCTCCACCGGTGGTGCGCACCGCCCAGATGGCGCGGTCGCCGCCCTCCGGATCATGCGCCGGATTGGCGATCCACCCCGCGCGGTTCGGAGCAGAGCCGCGCACGAACACGATGATCGACCCGTCGTCGGAGAGCGTGACGTCTGTGAGATCGATGCCGTCGTCCTTCGTGAAGTTCGTGAGGCGCACGGGCTTGAAGGTCGGCGCCGCGGCCGTGTACACGTTGCGCATGCCGCGCTCGTACGCCATCCACGCGATCCGGTCCGTCTTCTTCGCGGACGCGAGCGTCAACGGTGAGGAGGGACCGAGAAATTGGGCGACGCTTGGCGCGCTGGCGGACTGGGCGAAGGCCGGCGCGGCGACCACGGCCCCGCACGCAGCGAGACGGACGAAACGGGTCATGTGCAGCTCGCGATTGAGGGCAGGCAGTTGAAATAACACCCGGCACAGCCGGCGGCAACGCCGACAGACGGTCACGGATCACAGGTGGTCACACATCACCCGTGCCAGAACGGAACAGAGCTTTGGCTCGCTCCACGCCCCTCACGAGCGCCTCAACGTCGCCGAGGTCGTTGTACACGTACACGCTGGCGCGCGCGGTGGCGGGCACGTTCAGGCGACGCATCAGGGGCTGCGCGCAGTGATGGCCCGCCCGAATGCAGACGCCATCCTGGTCGAGCACCGTCGACAGATCGTGCGGATGAATGCCATCGACCGTGAAGCTCACGACGCCGCTGCGGCTCTCGAGATCGGCCGGTCCGTAAATGCGTACGCCCTCGACCGCGGAGAGCTTCGTCATCAGGGCACGCAGCAAGTCGAGCTCGTGCGCGCGGACGTTGTCCATCCCGATCGAGTCGAGGTAGTCGCATGCGGCCGCGAGACCCACCGCGTCCGCCACGTTCGGCGTTCCCGCCTCGAACTTGTGCGGCAGCACGTTCCACGTCGTCCGGTCGTCTCCCACGAACTCGATCATGTCGCCGCCCATCTGGTAGGGGGGCATCTCCTCCAGCAGCTCGCGTCTGCCGACGAGCCCGCCGCTGCCCATGGGGCCAAGCATCTTGTGGCCGCTGAAGGCGTAGAAGTCGACGCCGAGCTCCTCGACGCGCACGCGCATGTGCGGCGCGCTCTGCGCGCCGTCGCAGACGGTGATGGCGTTCGGGCACTTGGTGCGCACGAGCTCCACGATGTCAGCGACGGGATTGATCGTGCCGAGCGCGTTCGAGACGTGGCTGAACGCGACGATGCGTGTCTTCGACCGCAGGAGCTTCGTCAGTGCGCCGATGTCGATGCGGCCATCCGGCGTCAGCTCACAGATGCGGAGCCTGGCCCTGTTGCGCAAGGCGAGCTGTTGCCACGGGACGAAGTTCGCATGATGCTCCATCCCCGTGATCACGATCTCGTCGCCCTTGTGGACGTTCAGCCCGCCCCACGCCGTCGCGACGAGATTCAACGCCTCCGTCGTGCCGCGCGCGAAGATCAGCGTCGGAGAATCGACGACACCAAGGAAGTCCGCGACGCGCTCGCGCGCTTCCTGGTACCGCTGTGTCGCCCGCGCGGACAGATCGTACGCGCCGCGGTGCGGGTTGGCGTTGTCGTTCTCGTAGTACTGCCGCATCGCGTCGAGCACTACGCGCGGCTTCTGCGACGTCGCCGCGGAGTCGAGATAATGGAGGTCGGGGCGCGTCGCGAGCAGGGGGAAGTCCGTCTTGCGCGGGCGCGGAGCGGCCTCGATCGCCGGCGTGCGCGGCAGCGTGTCGCGCGCCATGGTCCCGACCTTCGGCTGCGACTTCATGCGCCCTCCGTCTGCGGCGGGCCCTCGCGTTCGGTGGATACCTCGGCGCCGCCGCCGTCGAGCGCCGACCTGAGCGCGTGCCACGCGAGCGACGCGCATTTCACGCGAATCGGGAACTTCGAGACGCCGCCCAGTGCCGCGAGCGATCCCATCTTCTCGCGCTCACCGTCGGGGAGCTTGCCGGTGATCATGTCGTGAAATCGATCGAAGAGCTGTCGTGTTTCGGCGACCGTCTTGCCTTTGACCGTTGAGGTCATCAGCGACGCCGAGGATTTGGAGACAGCGCACCCCTGACCCTTGAAGCTGATGTCGGCAACCTTGTCGCCGTCGAGCTTCACCCAGAGGGTGATCTCGTCCCCGCAGAGCGGATTGCGTCCTTCGATGCGCCGGTCCGCGTTCTCCATCTCCCGGAAGTTTCGCGGCTTCCGGTTGTGATCGAGGATCACTTCCTGGTACAACGCTTCCAAGTTGGACATGACCGCCACGCGGTCATCCTGAGGCCGAAGGCCGAAGGATCTACTCTACGTAGAGCAGATCCTTCGCTTCGCTCAGGATGACAGCCCTATGCTCCGGTTGATACCGTCGTGAGCTCCTCCGACTGTACGAATCGCTCGAGTGTGACTCGCTCGAGCGCCTCGCGCACCTGCCGCTGCTCGATCGTCTCGAGCACGTCCGCGGCGAACGCGTAAATCAGCAGCCGGCGCGCGGTCTCCGCGTCCACGCCGCGGCTCTTCATATAGAAGAGCGCCATCTCGTCGAGTCGTCCGACCGTCGCGCCGTGCGTGCACTTCACGTCGTCCGCGAAGATCTCGAGCTGCGGCTTCGTGTCCACCTGCGCGTCGGGCGACAACAGCAGCGTGTTGTTCGTCTGCTTGCCGTCCGTCTTCTGCGCGACGGGGTGCACATAGACCTTGCCGTTGAAGACGCCGTGCGACCGACCGTCCAGCACCCCCTTGTAGACCTCGCGGCTGAAGCAATTCGGTTCGGCGTGCTCGATGCGCGTCTGGTGGTCGCAGTGCTGCTGGCCGTCGAGCATGTACAGCCCGTTCAGCGTCGAGCCGCACCCTTCGCCCGCCAGCTTCGTGTAGATGTTCGTCCGCGAGAGCGCACCGCCGGTCGCGAACGAGAACGAGATGTAATGGCTGTCGCGCGCCTGTCGCGTCTCGATCGTGCCGACGTGGAACGACCGGCGCGCCTCGCGCTGGATCTTGTAGTGCTCGAGCGTCGCGCCGTCGCCGACGCTCACCTCCGTCACGGCGTTCGTGAAGTACGACGCCTCGCTCAGCGCGACATAGCTCTCGATCACGGTCGCGCGCGCGGCGCGATCCACGACGATCAGATTGCGCGGGTACATGACGGTCTTCGCCGCGTGGGCGTCGCTGATGAAGAGCAGATGGATGGGCCGCCGCAGCTCCATCTCCTTCGGTACGTGCACGACGGCGCCATCTGCCATGTAGGCCGTGTTCAGCGCGGTGAACGTGTGCTTGTCCGCGTCGGTGACGATCGCGCCGATCTGCCGAACGAGCTCCGGAGCACCGCTCCAGGCGTCCGCGAGGGGCATGACGCGCACACCCGAGTCGATCGCGCCGAGCGACGAGAGCTCCGGTGCAAACCGCCCGTTGACGAATACCGCCGTGTGCCAGTCGCTGGCGCCGAACCCGAACGCCTCGAGATCGGACGCGCCGATGTCACCCGTCCGGGCCGGAACGAAGGTGAACTCCCGCTCTGCGATCGGCGCGACGCTGGTGAAATGCCAGTCCTCGTTCTTCGTCGTCGGAAAGCCGAGCACGGCGAACTGCTCGATCGCGCGCCGCCGCGCGTCGTTCAGGGCGCGCGGCGCGTGCTTCGCTTCACCACGAATGAAGTCGTCGAACTGGTCGAGGTAGCGCTGCGTCATGCGTTCGGGTGGATCACCACGGTTTACCGGCCGACGATCGCGGCGCCGGCACGTTCGGCCACGTTCTCGTCCACGATCCAGTCGTAGCCCTTCTCCTCGAGCTCGAGCGCGAGATGCTTGTCCCCGGACCTGACGATGCGTCCGTTGGAGAGCACGTGCACGTAGTCCGGGACGATGTAGTTGAGCAGCCGCTGGTAATGCGTCACGACGATGAAGGAGCGGTTCTTGTCGCGCAGCTTGTTGACCCCGTCGGCGACGGTGCGGAGCGCATCGATGTCGAGCCCCGAGTCCGTTTCGTCCAGGATCGCGAGCTTCGGTTCGAGCACCGCGAGCTGCAGGATCTCGTTGCGCTTCTTCTCGCCCCCGGAGAATCCCATGTTGACCGAGCGGTTGAGCATCTCGGGGTCCATGTCGACGAGGCTGAGCTTCTCCTCCATGATGCCGACGAACTCCATCGGGTCCACCTCCTCCTCGCCACGAGCCTTGCGCACCTCGTTGTACGCGGACCGGAGGAAGTACGCATTGGAGACGCCGGGGATCTCGATGGGATACTGGAACGCGAGAAAGATCCCCGCCTGGGCGCGCTCTTCGGGTGCCATCTCGAGGAGGTCGCGACCCTCGTACGTGACGGATCCGCTCGTCACCTCGAACGCCGGATTGCCCGCCAGCACCTGCGCCAGCGTGCTCTTGCCGGAGCCGTTCGGACCCATGATCGCGTGGATCTCCCCCTTCTTCAGGGAAAGATCGACGCCCTTCAGAATCTCTTTTTCACCCGCAGAGGCCTTCAGGCCCTTTATGTCGAGCATTTGTCCGAGTTGTGCTGATTTCTCTTGTGGGCCTGAACTACAGTAGAGAGTCGACAGTCGTTGAGTTGCGAGTGCTTGCGTTGAGTTCCGAGGGACGGATCTTCGCGCGGACCGTCCCAGCGAAACTCGACTTCACAAAACTCGTAACTCCAGAACTCAAGACTCTCGACTGTAGTTGCCGTTGTCGTTTCTAGCCCACCGAACCTTCGAGCGTTATTCCGAGCAGCTGCTGCGCCTCGAGCGCAAACTCCATCGGCAGCTCCTTGAACACTTCCTTGCAGAACCCCGAAACGATCATCGACACGGCCTGCTCGGCCGACAGGCCGCGCTGCTTCAGATAGAAGATCTGATCCTCGCCGATCTTCGACGTGCTGGCCTCGTGCTCGACGATCGCGTTCTTGTTCGCCACCTCGATGTACGGAAAGGTGTGCGCTCCGCAGCGGTTCCCCACCAACATCGAGTCGCACTGCGTGTAGTTCCGCGCGCCGTCGGCCTTGGGGCTCACGAACACGCGTCCGCGGTACGAGTTGTTCCCCTGGCCCGCGCTGATCCCCTTGGACACGATCGTCGACTTCGAGTTCTTGCCGACGTGGATCATCTTGGTGCCGGTGTCCGCCTGCTGGCGGTTGTTCACGACCGCAACGCTGTAGAACTCGCCGACGGAGTTGTCGCCCTGGAGGATCACGCTCGGGTACTTCCACGTGATCGCCGAGCCGGTCTCCACCTGCGTCCACGAGATCTTCGCGTTCTCGTACGCCTTGCCGCGTTTGGTGACGAAGTTGTAGATGCCGCCTTTGCCTTGCTTGTCGCCGGCATACCAGTTCTGAACGGTGGAGTACTTCACCGTCGCGCCCTTGAGCGCCACCAGCTCGACCACCGCCGCGTGCAGCTGGTTCGTGTCGCGCTTCGGCGCCGTGCACCCCTCGAGATACGACACGTACGCGCCCTCGTCCGCGACGATCAGCGTTCGCTCGAACTGCCCCGTGTCCGCCGCGTTGATGCGGAAGTACGTGGACAGCTCCATCGGACAGCGTACACCCTTCGGCACGTAGCAGAACGATCCGTCGGAAAAGACGGCGCTGTTCAACGCGGCGAAAAAGTTGTCGCTGTAGGGAACGACGGAGCCGAGGTATTTCTCGACGAGATCGGGATGATCGCGCACGGCCTCGCCGAAGGAGCAGAAGATGATACCGTGCTTCGCGAGCTCCTCGCGGAACGTGGTGCCCACCGACACCGAATCGAAGATCGCGTCGACGGCGACGCCCGCCAGCAGCTTCTGCTCCTGCAACGGAATGCCGAGCTTCTCGTACGTCTTAAGGATCTCGGGATCGACTTCGTCGAGCGAGCCGAGCGGCTTCTTCGTCTTGGGCGCCGAGAAATAGCTCGCGGCCTGATAGTCGATGGGATCGTAATGCACGTTCGGCCAGTGCGGCTCCTTCATGGTGAGCCACCGCCGATACGCCTTGAGCCGCCACTCCAGCATGAATGCGGGCTCCTGCTTTCGACGGGAGATCTCGCGGATCACTTCCTCGTCGAGCCCGGGCGGCAGTGTGTCCTGCTCTATGTCCGTGACGAAGCCCGCCGCGTACTCGCGCGTGATCAGGCTGTCGATTTGGGAGCTCATCCCACTGCCTCGCTAACGCCCTGTCTGCCAACGTGTTACGACCGTGACCGCGGTCGCGGTTCTGGCGGTCGTATTAATCGTATGAAACTACTCGGTATTCCGGCGACGTGTTAGCCAGCGCCACAGGCGGCGCCAGGTGTGGTCCGAATGCCCGATGATCGGCGGACGCAGCGCGGCTCGTATCGTCGACCGCGTCGGTGTCTCGGTGTCGAGTGGCGTCGGGCGGTCGCGGGTGATCACATTGACTTCCGACGTCGGAGGACGGGTGGTGAAGCGCAGCGTCGTGTAGGCGATCTCGACCACATCCCCCTCCGCCAGCGCGCGCTCCGCGTCGATCGCGACGCCGTTGAGAACCGTACCCGACGCGCCGAGCGGACGCAGCACGAACTCCGACCCGGTCGCTCTTACCTCGGCGTGAACACGCGACACGGCGGGATCGCGCAGAATGATCGCGCAATGCACGCCACGGCCGATCGTCATGTCGGACGCGAGCGGATAGGCCTTGCCCCAACGATCGTCGATCAGCCAGGCGTTCATCGCGGGCAGAAAGTTGACGACGCGAACGTCGCGAGGCCATCTTCGCCCGCGGTGAGTCGCGACACGAAAGCCCTCCTGGAGCCCGTGGAAGAAGTCGCGCGCCTGGCTGGCGACGTCGCGAAGCGCCACTTCAAGTCCGACCTTCGGGTTGAATCGAAGAAGGACGGCTCGCCGGTGACGATCGCCGATCGCGCGGCCGAGCAGGCGGCACGCGACTGGATCACGCGCCGCTTTCCGAACGACGGCATCCTCGGCGAGGAATTCGGGGAGCATCTGCCTGGCGCCCCGCGGCGATGGATCCTCGATCCGATCGATGGCACGAAGACGTTCGTGCGCGGCGTACCGCTCTGGGGTACGCTCGTCGCTCTCTGCGAGAATACCACGGTCCTCGCGGGCGCCGTGTTCATCCCGGTCCTCGACGAGATGGTCGTCGCGGCGATCGGCCAAGGGTGCTGGTGGAACGGCAGGCGTGCGAGCGTCTCCCCGGTCGCCGAACTGTCGCAAGCGACGGTGCTGACGAGCGACGAGGGGTTCGCGAGAACTTCCGAGCACCGCGACGCGTGGCGGCGTCTCGCGGACCGTGCGGCGGTGAGTCGCACGTGGGCCGACTGCTATGGTTACGCGCTCGTCGCCACCGGCCGCGCCGAGGTCATCGCGGATCCCGTGATGGCGCCGTGGGATTCGGCGGCCGTGCTGCCAGTGATCGAGGAGGCGGGTGGCGTCTTCACGGACTGGAGTGGCGTTGCGACGGCCTTGGGTGGCAGCGCGATCGGGACGAACCTGGCGCTCGCGAAGGAAGCGCGCGACCTGCTCGGCGCAGGCCTCGGCGACGTGCGGCGTGAGCTCGCGGCCCGCGCAGGGCCGCGGACCTAGCGCCCCGCCAGCTCGCGCATGGCGTCGCGAAGGAGAGATGCCGCGATCGCGACCTTGTAGCCGTTCTTCGCAAGCGGGCGCGCGTCGTACAACGCACGTTCGGCGAGCGCGCCGATGGAATCTTCATCGAGCCCACCGGACGCGACGTCCTCTTCCACCGAGAGCGGAACCCGCCACGGTCGAGGGCCGACGCCTCCCAGCGCCATGCGCACCGTGCCGTCCTCACGCCGCGCCGCGGCGATGCTCACGAGCGCAAAATCCCACGCGCCGCGCTGCATCACCTTGCGATAGAGCTGTCGTCCGCCGGCAGCGGCCGCGTCGATCACGACGGCGCTGACAATCTCACCGGCCCGCAGGACGGTTTCGTGGTCCAGGCGCTCACGTGGCAGAACGTAGAACTCGGAGATTGCCAGTTGCCGCGACCCCGATACGCTGGTGATCTCGACACGCGCGTCCAGCGCCGTCAGTGCGACCGCTGGATCCGAGGGATGCACGATGAAGCAGGGCCCGCCATCGAGGATCGCGTGGTACTGGTTCTCGCCCTCGCGCGCCGGACACGCCGCGCCGCCGTTCTTGAGACAGGGGATCGCGCGCCGAAAGTACCAGCAGCGTGGGCGCTGGCAGAGGTTGCCGCCCATCGTCCCCATGTTGCGCAGCGCCGGTGACCCAACAACCTCGCATGCCTGTGCCAGCGCGGGAAAGCGCGTTCGAACGGATTCATGAGCGGCCACGTCGAACAGGCGGGCCGCTGCGCCAATGCGGAGCCCGCCGTCGGCGGGGGCGCTGATCTCCGCGCCGCCGTCGACCGTGCGCAGGTCGACGAGCGCCGAGGGCGAGGCAATTCCTTCCTCGATACAAACCAGCAGGTCCGTGCCGCCACCCAATGGCTGAGCCGCGCCCGCTTCGATGAGCTGCGCGGCGGCGGCGAAGGTCCTCGCTTGCCGATACGCAAAAGGCTGCGTGCTAGTGGGCGACGCCTGCCGCTCCCGGATCGGCGTGGCCCGATCTGTCGCCCGACGTCGTAAAGGTGACGTCGGTCGGATGCTTGTACGTGCGCTTGTGAATGATCGTCGTCGCGACGATGCAGGCCGCGGCGAGCAGCACGACGACGCCGACGACGGACCAACCCTCGTTTGTCCTGGCGGGGACGTAGCGGGGTACATGTGTCATGGCGTGAAAAGATAGCTGTGCTGCGGGAAGACGTGCTGATACCAACCCGAACGTCGCCCCGTAGTGTCAGATAATTAGAATCCAACCAGAGGTGAGCGCGCGCGCCTTAGCTCTTTGCCGCGCCAGCTCAACGACTCAGATGGTCGATCTGCGCGACGGGCTCGAGAAGACTCTGGGCGCCGCCTTCACCGTTGAGCGAGAACTCGGGGGCGGCGGGATGTCGCGCGTCTTTGTGGCACTCGACCGAACGCTCGGACGGCGCGTCGTCGTCAAGGTTCTTCCCGCGGAGCTGGCGCAGACGGTCTCGGTGGACCGCTTCAAGCGCGAGATCATGCTCGCCGCGACGCTGCAGCACCCGCACATCGTGGGCGTTCTCACCGCAGGGGAGATCGACGGGCAGCCGTACTTCACGATGCCCTTCGTCGAGGGCGAATCGCTGCGCGCGCGCATCGAGCGCGAGGGGCCGCTGCCCGTGGGACGCACGGTGAGCATCCTCAAGGACGTCGCCCGCGCGCTCGCGTACGCGCACGAGCGCGGCGTCGTGCATCGCGACATCAAGCCGGACAACGTCCTGCTCGCCGGGACGTCCGCGACCGTGACGGACTTCGGGATCGCGAAGGCGTTGCTCGGGTCGATCGCTACGGATCCGCAAGCCGCAGCGGCGAAAGCGGGAACCACGAACGCGACGAGCAAGTCCATCCTGACGCAGCTCGGCACGACGCTCGGGACGCCGGCGTACATGGCGCCGGAGCAGGCGGCGGCGGACCCCGCGACCGATCACCGCGCGGACATCTACTCGTTCGGCATCATGGCGTACGAGATGCTCACGGGGCAGGTGCCGTTCAAGAGCAAGACGCCGCAGGCGCTCCTCGCGGCCCAGCTCACGGCGACGCCGCCGCCGATGACGGCGCGACGCGCCGACGTGCCGGCGGCGCTCGCGCGTCTCGTGATGCAGTGCCTGGAAAAGGAGCGCGAGAAGCGCCCGCAGACCGCGCGCGAGATTGCCGAGCTCCTCGAGAATCCCGACATGGTGAGCGGCGCGTTCGCGTCGGCTCCGGCGCTTCGCGCGCGGAGAAGGCAGCCGCTGCTGCTCGCCGTCGTCGCGTTGCTGATCGTTGCGGCGGCGGCCGGCGGAATTGCGCTCGCGCGCGGCAGAAACGCGCCGCCCCCGGCCGCGCCGGCGACGCCCAACGCCGCTGCCGTTGCCGCGGCCGAGCGCGCCCGGTCGATCGTCGTCCTGCCCTTCGTGAACATCGGGCGCGATTCGACCGACGAATATCTCGCGGACGGGCTCACGAACGACATCATCAACGTTCTCGGTCGCGTCTCGGGCATCCGGGTCACGTCGCGCTCGGTCGCGATGTCGGTGCGCGAGAAGTATTCGTCCGCGCAGGAGATCGGAAAGGCGCTCAATGTCGGCCGCGTCCTCGAGGGAACGGTCCAGCGCGACGGTAGCCGCCTGCGCGTGACGGCGCGCGTCACCAATACCGACGACGGCTTCATGGTGTGGTCCGACATGTTCGAGCGCACGCTGAAGGACGTCTTCGCCGTCCAGGACGAGATCTCCGGGGCGATCGCCAACGCGCTCGGATCGCAGCTCGCGCCGGTGACCGTGGCGAGCAGCGCGGAGTCGGAGCGCGGCACACAGGACGACGTCGCATACGACCTGTACCTCCGCGGGCGCCACTTCTTCGAGGAGCGCGGTGAGCCGGCGCTGCGCCGCGCGCTGGATCTCTTCCAGCAATCCGTGAAGAAGGACCCGAATTTTGCGCGCGGCTACGCGGGCATTGCCGGCGTGTACAGCGTGCTGCCGCTGTATTCCGCTGCTTCCACCGATCAGGTGTTCGATCCTGGATTTGCGGCGGCGTCCAGGGCCATCGCGCTCGACACGTCGCTCGCCCAGGCGTACGCGTCGCGCGGCGTGCTGCTCGGTATGCGCTGGCGTTGGGTGGAGTCGGACCGCGATCTGCAGCGTGCCATCGCGCTCGATCCCAAATCGTCATCGGCGCACCAGTGGTACGGCGAGCAGCTCATGGTGCGCAATCGCCCGAACGATGCGGTCGCACACCTGAAACGCGCCGCCGAGCTCGACCCCGTGTCTCCCGTCATCGCCAGCTCCTATGGAATGGCGCTCGCGATGGCGCAGCGTGACGTCGAAGCCGTGGCACAGGCGCGCAGGGCGATCGAGCTCGATTCCACGCTGTTCCTGCCGCGGCTCGTGCTCGGCTTCGCGCACCTGCTTGCGAAGCGACCCGCGGATGCAATCGCGCAGCTGGAGCCGGCGCTCGGATTGAGTCGGAAGCTGGTGTTCGCGCAGGCGCTGCTGGGTTATGCGTACGCCGTCGGCGGCCAGCGGCAGAACGCGGAGGCGCTGGGCCAGCAGCTGTCGGTGCGACCGGAGCCGGACGCGCGCGCCGCGCTTGCACTGCTACAGATCGGCCTCGGCGACACCGCGCGCGCGCTGGACAACATGGAAGCCGCCGTCCGCGGACGTGCGCCGTACTTCTCCGCGCAGCCACTGGGGGTCTCGCTCTATGACCCCGTGCGTCGGAGTCCGCGGTTCCAGGCGGTCTTGCGTGCGCTGAATCTCCATTAAAGCGTTCGCGGCCGCGCCGCTTCGCGGCGCGTCGGTTCTCGGCGTACGGGATGCCGCCGTCGCGAATTCACAGTGTCCCGGACGCCGAGAACAGCGGCGCAGCCGCGCACCCGCGCCAAAGGCGCGGGGCCGAGTACCGTGACGGCGTGTTGCCTACCTGCCGAACGCACCGTCAGATACGCGACATGCGCCCCATCAGCCTGCTTCCCCTGCTCTTCGTCGCGACGGCCTGCTCGCAGCGCTCCCCATGGCGCGTCGTTCCCGTGCCGGCGCCCGCCGCGCGACAGCAAGCGACCGCGGTCCCGATGTCGGCGCCGGTGACCGCGCCGGCTGACGCGACCGCCGTCGCGGCGCTGAATGGGTTGCAGTTCCCCGTGCCGGGCGTCGACAGCACGCGTCTCGACGATTCATTCGACGCACCGCGCGACGGTGGCGCGCGCAAGCACAACGCGATCGACATCATGGCGCCGAAAGGCACGCCGGTATTGTCCGTGCAGGACGGCCGCATCCTTCGACTCACGAACAACCCGAAGGGCGGCATCACCGTGTACGCGACCGATCTCGAGGACCTGTACGTCTATTACTACGCACACCTCGACCGCTACCACCCCGGCATTTATGCCGGAAAGCCGCTGCTGCGCGGCGACACGCTCGGCTACGTGGGCACGACGGGCAACGCGCCGAAGGACGCACCGCATCTGCATTTCCAGGTGATGCACATGCCGGCCGACAAGAAATACTGGGATGGTCCGGCGATCAATCCGTATCCGCTGCTCCACGTCACGCGCTCGCCGGCATCCGAAAAATGACGCTGTCGTCGAAGGCGCGTGCGGACCTCCGGGCGCACGCGCATCATCTTCCCGTGATGGTGCACATCGGGCACCAGGGTCTCACGGACACCGTGCGGCAGACGCTGGACGACGTCCTGCGCACGAAGGAGCTCGTGAAGATCCAGTGGGCGAAGAATGCCGACGTAAAGGCGAAGGACGCGGCGAACGAGCTCGCGCGTGAGATGAACGCCGACGTCGTCCAGACGATCGGGCGTACGGCTACGCTCTTCCGGTTGAATCCCGAGCTAGAGCAGATACGACGCGCCAAGGCGTCAAGGGAATCTCGGTAACCTCGACACCGATCGCGTCCGCGACGGCGTTCGCGATTGCCGGTGCCACACCGATGATCGGCGGTTCGGCGAGCCCCTTCGCACCGGTGTGGTTCGCGACGACGTCCGCGCCGGGGACGAAGAACGCGTCGATGCGCGGAAGATCGGCCAGCGTCGGAATCTTGTAGTCGTGCATCGTGGGATTGAGGGGCAGTCCGAGTGATTCGTCGATCACGCGCTCCTCGAACAGCGCGAAGCCGATTCCCTGGATGATCCCGCCCTCCAGCTGACTCTCCGCCAGCCGCGGATTGATGATTCGTCCGCTGTCGTGTGCGGCGACGAAACGCAGGACGCGGACGCGGCCAGTCTCGGTGTCGACTTCCACCTCGGCGAACTGGGCGCCGAATGCGGACAAGGCGGTGTTCTCCGGATTCGGGGCGCGACTCCCGTGTCCGATGATCGTCACCTTGCGAAGGTTCTCTCCGATCTCCGCGAACGTGATCGAGCAGTCGGCCTGGCTCCGGACGCGGACCACGCTGTTGCGCGCCTCCAGTGCCTCGGCGGGCGCATCGAGCATCGTCGCGGCGGCGGCGAGCAGGGAATTACGCGCGTCTTCCGCCGCCATGCGGACGGCGGGTCCGGTCGACGCCGTTGTCTGCGATCCCCACGAGTTTCCCGTGTACGGAAGGCGCTCGGTGTCGCCGAGGATCGTGCGGACGTCGCGCACGTCGGCGCCGATGGCCTCGGCGGCAATCTGCGCGAAGACGGTCCGCGCCCCCGTGCCCAGGTCCTGTGATCCGGTGAGGACGTCGATGGTGCCGTCGGAGTTCATCCGCACCGTCGCGTAGGACGGCGGCCCGCCGCCTGCGCCCCAGCTGATGGAGGCCATTCCGATACCGCGCTTGAATCTGTTCTCGGCCCGCGACCGCGAAGAGTTGTCGCGGTCGCGGCGCGCGCCTTCGGCGCTGTCCTCGGCGTTCGGGACGCGTTTGTGCTGCGACACAGCGTCCCGTACGCCGAATACCGACCCGCCGCGGAGCGCTGGGGCCGAGAACACTGTCCAGCCAAACCGCTCGGCTGCCATGCGGTAACAGTCGTCCAAGCGCTTAGCCGAATACGGCCGGGATTTCTCCTGATCCAGCGTGGCGTAATTCTTCAGTCGCAGCGCGAGCGGATCCATGCGCAGCTCGCGCGCGAGCGCGTCCATCGCGCACTCCAGTCCAAATGCCCCCTCCACGTGTCCAGGCGCACGGAACGACGCCATCGCTCCAGTGTGCGTGTACACGAACGTCTCCGTCGTGCGCACGTTCGGGCAGAGGTACAGCTCGTGGTAGATCTTCCCCGGTCCCGCGAACCAACCGCCGACGCCCATCGTGACTTCGGCCTCGAGCACGATCGCCATGAGCGTCCCGTCGCGCCTGGCGCCGATCTTCACACGCTGAATCGTCGCCGAGCGATTCCCACTGTCGACCTGCTCCCCTTCGCGGTCCAGGACGCAGCGCACCGCCGATCCCGTCTTTCGGGCGAGCGCGACGGCGATGTAGGCGGGCGCGGACGCGCCATTCTTCGCGCCGAAGCCGCCGCCCATGTAGTCCTTGATCACGCGCACCTGCGTGAGCTTGAGCCCGAATGCCTCGGCAAGATCGGCGCGTGTGTTGAAGATGCCCTGCGTCGACTCCCACACCGTCACCTGGTTGCCGGTCCACTCGGCGACTGCGCCGTGCGGCTCCATCGCCGTGTGCAGCGCGCAGGGCGTGCGATATTCGCGCTCGATCACGACGTCCGCGGCGCGCAGGCCGGCGTCGGCATCGCCGCGCTGTTGAACGCGCGGAGAATGCTTGCTCGTGTTGCCCTTCGACCGGACGCGCGGCGCATTCGGCGCGAGCGCGCGCTCCGCGGTCACCGCATGTGCCTCGCGGTCGACACCGACCAGCGCGGCGCGCGCGGCGCGGTCGGCGATTTCCTGGGTCTCCGCGCAGACCGCCGCAAGCGGCTGCCCCGCGAACCGGATGGTCTGATCGAACAGCTGACCGCTGTCGTAGCGCACGTCGTCGACCTCGCTGCGCTCGAGCGTCGCGCGAACGCCGGGAATCGCGAGACAGGGCGACAGGTCCAGCGACGTCACGCGTCCGTGAGCGACGGGCGACCGCACGATGGCCGCGTACAGCATTCCCGCGCGGCTGACGTCGGCCGTGTACATCGCGCTCCCGGTGACCTTCTCGAGCGCATCCATCCGCGGTACACATTGCCCGACGACGTCGAGCTGCGTGTCCACGGTCCACGGGACGGGCTCGAACGCCGGCACTTCGACGATGCGCGTCTCCTCGCGCCCCTCGACCTCGACCTTCGTCGCGACGAAGCGTTTATCCGCCACCGCTCAGTCTCCGACCGGCTTCCTGGATCGCCGCCACGATCTTCGGATAGGTGCCGCAGCGACACAGGTTGCCGCTCATGGCGACACGGATCTCCGCTTCCGTCGGCGACGCATTGCGATCGAGGAGCGCGACACCCGCCAGGATCTGTGCAGGCGTGCAGAACCCGCACTGCACGGCGTCGTGCGCGATGAACGCGTCCTGCAGCGGGTGCAGTGTCGGGTGGCCGAGTCCCTCGATCGTCGTGACGGCCGCGCCCTCGCACGCCGCGGCAAGCGTGAGACAGGAGTACACGGCGCAGCGACCGGCGTCATTCGCGGAGAGCAGGACGGTGCAGGCGCCGCATTCGCCGCGGCCGCAGGACAGCTTCGTTCCCGTGAGGTGCAGCGTGTCGCGCAGAACGCTCAGCAGCGTCTCGTGCCCGGCGATGTCGAGATCGCGCGACGTGCCGTTGACCGTGATGTGCATCTGACTTTCATTATCTTAGCCCGTACAGGCTAGCGCCGCAGCGACGCGATACAGAGGCTCGAGAATGCCCTACGTCATTACCGAAGCGTGCATCAATACCAAGGACCGTGCGTGCGTCGACGTGTGTCCCGTCGACTGCATCTACGAAGGGCCCGATCAGCTGTACATCCATCCCGATGAGTGCATCGACTGCGGCGCGTGCGAGCCCGAGTGTCCGGTGACGGCGATCTTTCCGGAAGAGGACGTGCCCGCGAACCTGAAGCAGTACGTGGCCAAGAATCGCGACGTGTTCCAGAGCGAGAATCCGCCCGGCCGGCCCCAGCGCGGGTAGCGCGCCTAGCCCGTCATTCGCGCCTTCACCCAGAAGGCGATACCGAGCGCGACGTACTGCGCGAACGTCGACACCTCGCTGCGCAGCGCTTCGCCCCAATCGTGCTCGCCATGCGCGACGGCGCGCGGCGGCCGCGGCAACCAGCGTGCCGTGCGCCGCTTGTACTCGATGTATTCTCCGCCGAAGATCGACTCCAGAACGCCTTCTTCGTACCGCACGATGAGCGTGTACTCGATGCCGAAGAGCAGGACGGCGATCGGGACGAACCAGAGCATCCCTGAGCCGATCATGAAGCCGATCCAGATGAGCAGGTTGCCGACGTAGAGCGGATTCCTCATCCACGCGAACACGCCGTAGGTCACCAGTCGCTCGACGTTTCGGGAACGTCGCCGCGTGACCGGGCCGGCCGCCGCGACCCCCGCCAGCCGCAGCACCTCACCGGCGCCGATGAACGCGGCGCCGATGATCCATCCTCGCGCCGTTTGCCGCGCGGGAACGAGCAGCGGAATGAGCAGGAACGGCACGGGCAAAAAGCCGCGGTAGCGAAACAACACCGCGCCGATACGCGCCGCACGCGTGCGTTCCGCGGCCGAAACCCCCGGACTCGGCGCGCGCGGTCCGTTTTCAGTCGTCATGAGTACGTGAGCGCGCCGAGGAACTCGGTGAGCACGTGATTGAATGCCGCGGGGCGCTCGAGGTTGGGGAGGTGCCCCGCGTGCGAGATGATCTCCAGGCGGCTGCCGGGGATGCGCTCGTGCATCGTGCGCGCCTCCTTCACAGGAGTCGGGACGTCCTCTTCGCCGACGACGATCAGCGTCGGGACGTCGATCGTCGCCAGCGTCGCCGTCGAGTCGGGTCGCACCATCATCGCCTCGAGCGCGCCGACGATGCCGTTCACGTTCGCCTGCGCGATCATGCGATGCACGGCGTCGTACGTATCGGGCTGCTTCTCGCGCGTGGTCTTTCCGACGAGCGCGGGGATCTGCAGGTTCGCCACCGCCGTCGCGCTCTCGCTGCGCGCGACGTGGATCAGCTGCCGGCGCCGCCCGAGCGTCTCTTCGCTGTCCGCGCCCGCGCGCGTGTCCGCGAGGACGAAGGCCCGCACCCGCCGCCGATGCCGGCGCCAGAAGGCGAACGCGATGTACCCGCCGATCGAGCTGCCGACGAAGACGACGCGGTCGATGCGCAGCACGTCGAGCAGGTGCGCGAGGTCATCCGCGTACTGCTCGATCGAGTACGGCGGCGACACGGACGATTCGCCGAACCCGCGCAGATCCGCCGCGACGCAGCGACTGCGCTCCACGAGCGCGCTCAACTGAGGCGCCCAGACGGTGCGGTTGAGTGGAAAGGCATGGACGAACAACAGGGGCGGTGTCGGCGCGGTGCCCGTGCCCACGTCGTCGTAGCCCAGGTCGAGCGAATCGAGGACGGCGATCAATACGCGGCCTCCGGCCACTGCGGGAGCATCTCGCGCCATTCATCGGGGACGCGCACGGGTTTGCCACTCTGGTCCACGGCGACGAAGACGATGTTCGCCTCGGCGACTTTCTCGTCGCTCCCGACCTTGCGCACTTCCTGCCGCACGATGTAGCTCGTGTTCTTCACGGCGAGCAGACCGGGCGGATGACGAGATCCTCGCCTGGCAGCGACTGCGCGAGGTACCCGATGTCGACGTGCCGGACGACCGAGTACGCCGGCTGCTTCGTCCAGTTGCGGACGTCGATCTGCGGCTCGAGCAGCGACCAGCGCGCGCGTTCGAGAAAGCTCAGCATCGTCGCGTGATTGAGATGGCCGAGCATGTCGCAGTCCGTGGGATAGATGTGGAACCGCACTTCCGGAAGTCGCATGGGATAAGAATAGGGCTGAGGGCTGAGGGCTGAGAAAGGAGCAAGGTCGAAGGAGTCCTCACCCTCAGCCCTGAGCCCTCAGCCCTCCAGGATCCTTCCGTCGAAGGTAAGCCACAACAGCACGCGTCGCGGGCCGAGTGCGGCGGCCGCCGCGAACGCCTTGCGGCTGTACGTGTCGTCGAGATTGATGCCGGCGTCGACCAGCGATGTCTCGCTGTCCAGGCGAGCAAGCGCGCGCCCATAAGCGCCGGCGTAGAAGTCGTGGATGACATCGACGTCATCCGGTTGGACGCGCGGGACGCGCTCGCCGCTGGCGCGCTCGATGACCTCCGCGGCCGCGCGCGCGAGACGCAGCACCCGGCCGCGCCGACCGACGACGCGCGGGACGACGCGCACGGCCGCGACGCGCGCACGGAGGCCCGAGATGCGCAGCCCCAGCGCGATACCCGCCGACGTCGCTCCCGTGCCCAGCGGTACGACGACGATGTCCGGGGCTGCCGCTTCGCCGCGGGAGATCTGCTCCGCGAGCTCCAGCGCGGCGTTCACGTGGCCGAGCGTGGCGACGGGCGTCGCGCCACCGGCGGGAATCCAGACCGTGCGCGGGCGCAGACGCAGGACGCCGGCAATCGCGTACGCCGCGGCGACCGCGCGTGCGTCGACGACACGCGCCAGCCGCCGGACCAGCGCGTCCACTCGCGCTGCCGCGGCATTCATCTCCTGATTCCAGCGCACGACCGTCACCTGCGCGCCTGCCCTGCGGGCATACGTGGCCGTCGCCAGTGCATGCGTGGAGCCGCGCGCGCCGACCGTGAGCACGCGCCCGCCGGCCCGTGCGTCTCCGAGCAACCATTCGAGTCCGCGGACCTTGTTGCCCCCGACGGGTGCGGCGCAGAGGTCGTCGCGCTTGACCCAGAGCGGATGCGCCGCGGACAGCTCGAACCGCTGTACCGGCGTCGGAAACGTCCCGATGGCGACGCGCGGAAAGCGGGCAAGAGCGGGAAAGCGCCGAAGGATCGGCGGCTCAACCACTCTTCGCTTCGTTCGCGGGCGCGACCTCCTGTTTGTTCACGACGGCGATGTGATCGCCCACGACGCGCTCGACGTACAGCATCTTCACCGCCACCATGGTCGCCGCGAGCACGGGCACCGCGACCATGAGACCGAGAAAGCCGAAGAGCAGCGTGAACAGCGCCTGTCCGAGAATGGTGAGCACGGGCGGAATGTCGACCCCTCCCTTCATCAGCAGCGGGATGAGGAGGTGGTTCTCCATGAACTGGATGCCAATGTAGAGCGCCACCACGGTCAGCGCTTTCTCCGGCGAATCGAGGAAGCCCATCGCGATCGCCGGAACCGCGCTGAGGATCGGACCGATGGTCGGGATGAACTCCAGCAGGCCGGCAATGAGGCCGAGCGCGAACGCCGCTTTCACGCGCAGGATGAGCAGCGCGATCGTCGTGACGACGCCGATCACCAGCATCGCGATGAGCTGCGTGACGAGCCAGCGCCGCAGCACGGTCGCCATCGCGCTCAGTACCTCGCCGGCCTTGTCGCGCATGCGATGCGGGAAGAGGCGCATCAGCCCGCGATGATAGAGGTTTGGGTCGGCGGAGATGTAGATCGACATGAAGATGATCAGCATGATGCCGCCGAACACCGCGATCGTGTGCGTCACGAACGGGAAGAGAAAGCGCGCCGCCCCGCCGACCTGGCGTCCCAGGCTCTGCCGCAGCGTCTCCGTCGCGCTAGGCGCGCCGCCCGCGCGCGCCGAATCGGCCACGCCCGCCCGCCCCGTGTCCGTGGCGGCGGCGCGAAGCGTGTCGCGCGGCTGCTGCGAGAGCGTGTCCGCGACCTGCTGTGTATCGCGCTTCGCGCCGAAAACGAAGCCGAACATGCCGTGCTGCCGGCGGTTCAGCCATTGCTCGATGCGGTCGACCGCCTCGGGAATCTTGGCGCGCAGCTCGACACTCTGTTCGCGAATCGTCGGCGTGATCCACGCGCCGATGCCGAACAGGAACGCGAAGAACGTGACGACGATGAGCGCCGCGCCCACGCCGCGCGGAATGCGCCAGCGCTCGAGACGATCGACGCCTGCTTCGATCGCGAGGCCGAACAACACGCCGAGGAACGTCACGAGCACGAGCTGATTGGCATACCAGAGCAGCTGGATGCCGAGGTACATCGCGATGATGAGCGCGGCCGCGCGCGCGATGTCCTTGCTGTGCCATCCAACGGTGCGGTCTTGATTGCTCATAATGCTCCGGGTCGTGGCAAAGGCAGTACCATTCAGCGTGGCCAAACATACGCCGGAGCTGATCGAACGTCCCGACCACGCCGCGCGCGAGATCACGGCACTCGTGCGCGCCCGCGAAATCGCCGTGGACACCGAGGGCGCGAGCTTTCACCGGTTCGTCGACCGAGTGTATCTCCTGCAGCTCACGACACGCGAGCGAACGGCGATCATCGACCCGCTCAACGTCCCCGCTGAAACGCTCGCGCCGCTCGGCGCGATGCTGGAAGATCCGGCCGTCGAGACGGTGTTTCACGACGCGGACTACGACCTGCGGCTGCTCGCGCGCGACTACGGGTGGCACGTGCGCAACATCTTCGACACGCGCGTCGCGGCGCAGCTGCTCGGTCTCAAGGCGTTCGGGCTCGCCGCCCTCCTCGAGCGCTATTTCGGTGTGAAGCTCGACAAGAAGCACCAGCGCGCCGACTGGTCGATGCGGCCGCTCGCTCCGGACATGCTGCAGTACGCGTCGCAGGACACGATGCATCTCCTCGACCTGCGCGACCGCATGCGTGACGAGCTCGCGACGCGGGGCCGGCTCGAGTGGGCCCGCGAGGAATTTCTGCTGCTCGAGGGAACGAAGTGGGAGGAAGAGGAGCCCGGCACGGCATTCCTGCGTGTGAAGGGCGCCCGTGACCTCGACCGGCGCCAGCTCGCGGTGCTGCGGGAACTGGTGCCCTGGCGCGATTCCGTCGCGCGGGAAATGGATCGCGCGACCTTCCGCGTCATCGGCAACGAGCAGCTGCTCGACATCGCGCGCGCGCAGCCGCGCACGCGCGACGATCTGGCACGCATCCGCGGCATCTCGCGCGGCGTCCTGGAGAACCGGGCGCACGACATCCTCGACGCCGTGCGCCGCGGGGTCGGGGTGCCGGAGTCCGACCTTCCGCGCTTCCCCAAGTCACCGCGATGGGATCGAGATCCGCAGTTCGACTCGCGCGTGAACGCGCTCAAGGTCGTGCGCGACGATGCCGCCCTGAAATCCGATCTCGATCCCGGCGTGCTCTTTTCCCGGGAACGGCTCGAGGCCGTGGCGCGCAAGAACCCGACGTCACACGAGGAGCTTGTCGAAATCCCCGGCGTCAGGAGGTGGCAGGCCGAGCTTCTTGGATCCGAGTTCATCGCCGCGCTTCGCAAGCACTGAACTGCACACGCGTACCGTTTGGAAGCCGGCTCGACGCCTCAGATGCCCATGTACGCTCTCACCTTGGGCTCGATTCGGTCAGGCGTCCAATACGGTTCCCACACCAGGTTGATCACGACCTTCCCGACACCCGGCAGTGCCTGGATCGTCCGCTCGACGTCCTGCAGGATCTGCGGCCCGGCGGGACAGCCCGGCGAGGTCAGCGACATGTCCACGATGACCTTGTTCCCGTCGTCGACCGTGATCGTGTAGATGAGTCCGAGATCCACGATGTTCAGATTCAGCTCGGGATCCTTCACCTTGCGCAGCGCCAGGCGAACCGAATCCTCGGTAATGTCGGCGGCAGGGTCTGGCTGGATCGGCTCGCTCATGACTTGCACTATCGCCGGTCGCCCTATCCCGGAGCAAGTCGTGCGCACGCTGTCTCGCCGCAGTCTGATCGTGATGTCGCTGACCTTCATCGGCGCGCCGAGCTCGCGGGCGCAAGCGCCCGAGCGCCGGCCGCACGGGTGGGAGTTCGTCGGCCTGCCAGCGCTCAACTTCGACAGCGACGAGGGCGTCGGCTACGGGGCGCTGCTCGAGATCTACAACTACGGCAGCATCGGCGTACAGCCGTATCGCTACACCATCCAGCCGACGGTCTTTCTCACGACGAAGGGGCGCCGCGACGTCGTGGTCTTCTTCGACGCACCGTCGCTGCTCCCATTCGGGCTGCGGCTCGACGCGTTTGTCGGACGCGAAGAGCAGATTGCGACGCCGTATTATGGCATCGGCAACGAGACACGGTTCGAGGAGGCGCTCGAGAATCCGCCCGACGCGTATTTCTACCGCTATGGCCGTACGCGCGTACGCGTGCTCGCGAACGTGCAGCACAAGTTCACGAACCTGCCCGCGCGCGTTCTGTTCGGCGGCGGCTTCGCGCGCGTGAAGACCGACGCCACGCCGTTCGACTCCGGCACTACGCTGCTCGCGACGCAACTCGGCGCCACGATGGCCCCACGCGGCACGCTCGCGTACGTACGCACCGGTCTCGTCTGGGACACGCGCAACCGCGAGATCGCGCCGAGCCACGGCACGTACGGCGACATCCTGCTGCAGCGGGTGGACGAAGCGCTCGGCTCGTCGAGCTCCTACACGCGCGTCACCGGTGCGGTACGAAAGTACTGGCCGCTGACGTCACGTCTCGTGTTCGCGCAGCGCCTGCTCGCACAGCAGACGTCGGGTGACGTGCCGCTGTACGACCTCGCCACCATCCAGACGTCCTACAAGCAGCAGGAAGGACTCGGCGGCACCAACACGGTGCGCGGGCTCCCGAAGAACCGGTTCGTGGGGAAGGGAATCGAGGTGCTGAACACGGAGCTCCGGTGGCGCTTCAGGGACTTTCGGCTGTTGCGCAAGGACGCGTACCTGACCCTCAGCGGCTTCTACGACGTCGGCCGTGTGTGGACGGAGTCGATACGGCTCACCGAGATCGCGTCCGATCTGCACGACGGCTACGGGGGGGGAATTCGTCTCGGGCTCGGGCCGAGCTTCGCGGTGGCCGTGGACGCGGGCCGATCCAGCGAGTGGAACGGCACACAGATCTATATCGGGCTGGGCTACCCGTTCTGATGTAACTGCCGATCCCTCGCTACGCTCGGGATGACCGCTACGCGGTCAATTGCCGCGCGACGCCGTGCGCTTCGACGGCTTCGCCGCCACCGACTTCTTCGAGGACGACTTGCTCGCGTAGTGCCGCTTCCGCGGCGCGCGCACCGGACGATTCCAGCCGACCGCGCGGTCGGCGCGGAACTTCGACGGCATCGCCAGCAGATCACCATCGGCGTCCTTCACGGCCAGCGCCGCGGCGTCGGCGACGTCAGCGCGAATGTCGGCGATCACCTTGGAGGGACGCCGGGCGCGCGCGGCATGCACGCGGTTCGTCAGCACGATCACGAACAGATCGCGGTCCGGATCGATCCACAGCGACGTGCCCGTGAACCCCGTGTGGCCGTACGCGCGTCCGCTGAGGTACCTGCCGCAGCTGCCGTCGTGGCCGCACGTGTCCCAACCAAGCGCCCGCGTGCCGGGTGACGCGGTGCGGGCCGTGAACAGCGCGACGGCGCTGTCCGAGACGATCCGGACCCCGTTGATCTCGCCGCCGTTCAGCATCATCTGCGCGAACACGGCGAGGTCCGTCGCGGTCGAAAACAGCCCCGCGTGGCCGGCGACGCCGCCCAGCGCGAACGCGTTCTCGTCGTGCACCTCGCCGCGCAGCGGATAGCCGCGCGGGGGTGTGAGCTCGGTGGGGGCGATGCGGTCACGCAGCGTCCAGTGCGGACGGAAATGCGTCTCGCGCATGCCGAGCGGCTCGAAGACGCGCTCCTGGAGGAAGGCGTCGAAGCGTTCGCCGCTCGCCGCTTCGACGATGAAGCCGAGCAGGTCGGCGCCGAGATCGGAGTAGATCAGGCATCGGCCCGGCTCGCACTCGAGCGGCGTGTCGATCACCGCCTGACGCGCTTCGCCCGGGGTGAGCGCGATGCGCCAGAGGTCGCGTCCCGCGGGAAGACCCGAGCGATGCGCGAGCAGCTGCGCGATGGTGATTTCGTCCTTCAGTCCGCCGCTGAACGCCGGAATGAACTTCGAGACTCTGTCATCGAGCCGGATCTTGCCCTGGTCGTACAGCACCATGATCGCCGTCGTCGTCGCGACGACCTTGGTGAGCGATGCGAGGTCGTAGATCGTGTTCCCCGGATCGACCGGATTCTTGCCGCTCCAGCTGAGATTGCCGAAGCCCTTCTCCAGAACCGTGGCGCCGCGCCTGCCGATGACGACCACTCCGCCGGGGAAACCGCCCGCCTTGATGCCGCGCCCCATCATCTTGTCGATTCGCTGCAGCCGGACGGCGGACATGCCAACCGCCGCCGGGGCCTTGGAAGGCAGGCCGCCGTCGTCGCGTCCCGGCGACTTCCCGAGAAGCATCAGCGCTGTCAGGAGCGAGGTCAGCACAACGACAGGATGGTTAAGTAGTGTGGTGGCAGGTTAGTCAGGCTATGCCCATGCTATTACTGGACATACGCCCGTGACCGGAAAAATGTTCCGGACTTGTGGCGGGAGATTGGGCCAAGATGGTGGGCAATGGTAAAACGAGCAAGGCATTTTTCGCGCAACGTGGGTTAAGTGTTCGTCATGATATGCTTTACAACCGAGCGCAGGTAATAGCGATCATTGCCATTTAGCGCCTCTGGGCGCTAGGCGGCGGGAGACAGGCGACAGGTACCGCGTTTTCTGTCACCCGACGCCGGCCGCCTGACGCCTAGAGTATCAGCCCAGCGTTCCCCCTCTATTACCTGCGCCGTTCCGGGTAAACCATTCTGCCGCATAGCAGTGACTAATCCGGTGACATCGATGCAGAACGAGCTCGACACCATCCAACGCGCCAGGGCAGGGGACGAGGCGGCGATGCGTGCGCTGTGGTCCCGTCACGCCCCGCATATCGACGCCGTGGTGCGGCGGCTGGTGGGCAACGATCTCGATCTGGCGGCGGACATCGCCCAGGAAGTGTGGATCCAGATCTTCCGGGCGCTGTCGCAGTACCGCGGCGATTCGCAGTTCGGGACGTGGGCGCACCGCATCGCGGTGAACCGCACCCTCAACGCGCTGCGGAAGACGCAGCGCCTCGCCAGGATCGAGACGGAGGTCGAGGACGACACCGCGATGGTCGAGCAGGATCCGGAGCGGTCGTTCACGATGGCCACGATCGAGCGCGCGGCGGCGCAGCTGTCGCCCGGCGCGCGCGCGGTGTTCATGCTGCACGACGTCGAGGGCTACACGCACGAAGAAATCGCCGAGCGCCTGGGCATCACCTCCGGCGGCTCGAAATCACAGTTGTTCAAGGCACGAGCGAAACTCCGCACACTGCTCGCGCATCTCGTGGATGGTCCCGTGCGGAAGGACGTGAAAAATGTCGCACCTGTCTACTGAAAGGCTGGCGGCGCTCGCGGACGAGCAGCCGACCGCCGACGAACACGCACACCTGACGCAGTGCGCCGCGTGCGCCCGCGAATTTCACGCGCATCGTGCGCTGCTGGCCATGGCGGGCATCGAGCGCGAGGCGCTGCAGCTCCCGCTCACGCGCTGGGACGCGTTGTCTGAGGAGCTGCGCAAGGAGGGACTGATCGTCGAGAAACGTCCCCGGTGGTTCGGGAATCCGCGACTGCTGCTCCAGATCGCCGCCGCCCTTCTCCTCGTCGCCACGGGTACGGTCCTCGGACGTGTGAGCGCGGGTGCGGCGGGAATCCCCGGCGTGCTCACGGATGGTCCGGTGATCCAGGCCGCCACCACGGCGTCGCCCGATTCGCTGCCGACGAGCTTTGCGTCCATCGACGAAGCGAATCGCTGGAAGACCGCCTACGCGAACGGCTATCAGAGCGCGCTCAGCTTCCTCGCGGCGAACGATTCGGCGCGTCCGGTCGAGACGCCCGCGGTGATGCGCGCGCGTCTCTCCGCGCTCGACCGGGTGCAACGCATCACGCGTGAAGCGCTGAACGACGCGCCCTTCGATCCGGTGATCAACGATTTCTATCTCAGCTCGTTCGGCCAGCGTGAGGCGACGCTGCGCCAGCTCAATACCGCGCTGCCGCAGGGCGTGCGCCTGAACAGCTTCTAGAGAAAGACAGAGAATGCGCCGATACATCGTTTCCATCCTCGTCGCGATCGCCGCCCTGGGGGTCGCTCCCCGTGGCATGCGCGCGCAGGGCGATCCCGCTCAGATCCGTGTCCGCGTGATCGCGCCCGGCGATTCCGCGACGCGTGCGCGGCGCGAGCGGCTGATCATGCGCTTCGATTCTCTGCGCACCGAGTTCGAGCGCAAACGCGTCGATGACGCCGACCGGGAGGCGCTCGCCCAGGAGATGCGGCACACGGTGATGGCGCTGGAGGAGTCGTTCGGCAACGTGATGATTCGCCGTTCCGCGACGGCGACGGGGGGAGGGCGCGCGACCGGCGACGCGCGCATGGGCGGGGCGATCACCATGCGTCCGCGGTTCGTCCCGCGCGGCTACCTCGGCGTTTCGTTCGACGGACCGAGCATCGACGAGATCCGCGGCCGCGGCGAGCGCGTGATCCGCTTCCTCGAGTACCCGCGCATCATGATGGTGGAGCCGAGCTCGCCGGCCGAACGCGCCGGGATCGCCGAGGGCGACACGCTCGTCGCGTTCAACGGCAACGACGTTCGCGGACGCGAGATCTCGCTCACGAGGCTCCTCGTTCCGGACCAGCGCATCGTCGTGCGCGTGCGACGCGAGGGAGCGCCGAGGGATTTCCGCGTCACCGTCGACGAGGCGCCGGCGTACGTCATGAGCCGCCGCGCGCCCATGGCCGGGGCGGCCGAAATGCCGATGCGCTTCGATATGCCGCGACCACGCACGCCGATGCCGACGCCCGCCGTCGCGACTGCGCCGATGGCGTCGGTCTGGATCTTCAACGAGGGCATCGGCGGCGCGAAGCTGGAGAACATCAGCGAGGGACTCGGGCGCGCCCTCCGCACACGCAACGGCGTCCTCGTGGTGTGCGTCGCGCCCGGCACGCCCGCGTACGAGTCGGGTCTGCGCGACGGCGACGTGATTCTCGCGGTGTCCGGCCACGACGTCGACAGCATCCGTGAGCTGCGCAACATGCTGATGGACGACGAGCGGGAGAACGGCGCGCGGATCAGGATCCTGCGTGACCAGAAGAAACGGGATCTGATGCTGCGCTGGTAGCAGTACTGAGGGCTGAGGGCTGAGGGACCGAGGAGCAACCGTCTTTGTCAGCCTCAGCCCTCGGCCCTCAGCCCTCAGACCAGTTTCAGCTCGTCCGCGACCAGTGACTTGTGCAGTGAGAGGGCGGCGATCGCGCCGTCCGCCGCGGCGGCGATCGCCAGCTGCGCGCCGGGGATGATGTCGCCGGCGGCGAACACGTTCGTCACCGACGTGTGGTAATGCTTGTCCACGACGATGTGGCCCCCCGCGTCGCGTTTGCAGCCGAGCTGGGCGCCGAGGTCGTCCGCGGGGTACTGGCCGATCGCGAAGAAGATGCGCTCCGTGTCGAGATCCATTCCGTTCTCGAGCTCCAGACAGCGCACGCGTTTGTCCTTGACGCGCACGTTGCGGACTCGCTCCGTGAGAACAGGGATGTTCAGTGCGTCGAGCTTCTGGCAGTACTCGGGGTCGTCCATCTCGGGCGGCTCGCCGTTCGTGCAGATGATGAGATCCCGCGTCCACGTCGTGAGATTGAGCGCCATGCCGACGGCCTTGCGTCCCTTGCCGATCACGACCGTCTTTTTTCCGCGCGCCTCGAAGCCGTCGCAGTCGGGGCAGACGTGCGCGGTTTCGCCGTAGGCGCGGTCGAGGCCGGGGATGTCGGGCCAGACGTCCTTGAGCCCGATGGCGAGCAGCACGCGACGCGCGTCGTACTCGCTCCCGTCCTGAAGCGTGAGCACGAACTGATCGTCGCTGACCTTCTGCGTGCGATGCACGCAGGCGTCGACGAGCTCGACACCGTGCTTCCGCGCTTCGTCGCGTCCGAGCGCGCGGAGCTCGGCGGGCTTGATCGACGGCAGACCGAGGAAGCAATTGATCCCGCGCGTCTCCCAGTTCCGCGGATCGCCGCTGTCGATCAGTACCGTGGCGTGCAGATATCGCGCGCTGAAGATCGCCGCCGAGAGTCCAGCTGGTCCGCCGCCGACGATCGCAATGTCGTACCGATGGTTCATCGCGTCCGACGGATTGGCAAGAACCCGGCCTGCTGACAAGGCTGGGTGCTCCTGGCATCTACGACGTCACTTCACCACGCCGGGTGGCAGCCGATAGATGAGATTCAGCGTCGCGCGATCGGCATCGCTGATCACGGAGGTGCGGGATTCCGGATACATGACGTCCTGCGGACTCGGCGAATGTCCGAGGCCGAGCGCGTGGCCGACCTCGTGGCGCGCGACACCGACGACGGTCTCCGGGGTCAGCGGTGCGCCCGTGTGGTCGTGCGTGGCGATGAGAATCTCCGAGGTCACGAGCCAGCCGTTCTGATCGCGCGCGTTGTTCGTCAGGCCGATACGCAGCCCGTCGCTCGGCGGGAAACGATTCGTCCAGCGGATCTGGATGTCCGAGCCGACGGCGTCGGTGACCATGTCGAAGCGGAGCGGGAAGCCCGCTGCCTTCCATTCGTCGAAGGCGCGCTCCGCCATGAGCGGATAGTTCCCGTTCCAGTCCGGAATGCTGAGGTCCCCGCGCTGGATCCAGACGCGCAGCGCCTCGCGGTTGCGCTCCGGCCAGCGTATCAGCAACTGATCCTGCTGCTGCAGGATTGCGGTGATGTACGTCCCGGATGAGTTCTCCCGAATCGTCTCGCGGATGACGAAGTCGTCGCGTTTCGGCGCGGGCTCGTCCGACGCCCGCAACTCCGCGGGGCGCTGCACGTCGATCGACGCGGGTTGAACGCGACTCGCATTCGCGTCCCGTGCGCCCTGCGGCTGGACCGCGGGCGCCACACCGGTATCGACCGCCGCGGGCGTTGCGGCGGCCGGACGGGCCTTGCGGGTGCGGCCCATCTCGCGTCCCTGCACGACGATGAACGCGGCGATGCCGCCAAGCAGCGCGATCGGGACGTAGTCGCGGGTGCGCATGACTCCAACTTCGCTTGTGGGAGGAGCGCCGTCAGCTAGCGCGCGGCGTAGCTGCTGGCGTAGCTCACCGGGCCGGCGGGAAGCGAATAGATCAGCCGTGCCGTGGCCCGATCGGCGTCGGAGAGGCTGCGAACGCGAACCTTCGGCGCCATCACGCTCGATGGGTCACAGGTATGGTCGAGGCCGAGCAGGTGACCGATCTCGTGCAGCGCCATTGCGTGCATGGCGTCGTCCTCGAGGACCTCGCCGCTCCTGTGGTGTACGGCGAGGATGATGCTCGCGTCGGTGATCCAGTAGTCCTCGTCGCGCGCCCAGCGGGTGCGGCCGCTGATCGGTTCGACGAAATGATCGATCCACACGACGTGAACCTGAGCGGCCGCGGAATCGGCGACGAGCTGGAAGCGCAGCAGGTTGAGCGTGTCCCAGGCGACGAATGCGCTCTGGACTTCGTCGATGTAGCTGGGACTCCAGTCGCTGACCATGGAGCGCGGCTGGATCCACACGCTGAGCGGCTCGCCGTTGCGATCGGGCCAGCGCGCGAGCGCCGAGTCGCGGGCGCGCAGGATCTCGCTGATGTACGTCCCAGGCTCGCCATTGCGCAGGGCGCGGCGGATGCGCTCCTTGTCGTCGTCGCGAGAACGCGCGCCGCGACTGACGATGCGCGCGACGTTGCCTCCGGAGGTGAGCTCGGTGGCCAACGCCCTCGAGGGCGTCTCCGGTGCGCGAGCCGGTTGCAAGGCACCGGTAAGTGCGATGCCGACAGCGGCAAGCGTAAAGGTGAGGAGGATACGGCTCAACGAAACCGCGGGGAGGAGGGGTATGGCTACTTCTACCGAGGGACGCCTGCCGGGGAGGGCCGCGAGGGGAGGAAGGCTCACGGCGGCACGCGTGCTCGTCGGTAAAAGACGAACGAGCCGACTATAAAGGAACGTGCTCCGGTCCGCCAGACCGGAAACGCCTGATTCGAGATTGTTGCGGGTTTACTTCGGGCGATCGCCCGGACGCGGAAGCGTCAGCGTAAACATCGACCCCGTTCCAAGCTCGCTCTCGACCGTGACGTCGCCGTTCATCGCGCGCGCGAGGTCGCGGCTGATCGCGAGACCCAGCCCGGTCCCCTCGCGAATCGCGCTGAGGGAGCGGCCGAGCTGCACGAAGGGCTCGAAGATCTCGCCCAGTTTGTCCGCCGGAATGCCAGGGCCGTTGTCACTCACCGTGACGAAGACGCTGCCTTCGCTCAGCCCGCACGTCGTCATCACACGGCCCTTCGATGGCGTGAACTTGACCGCATTGGAGAGAAGGTTCAGAACGACCTGTTCGACCTTCAGGCGGTCCGCCATCGCTATCGCGTTGTCGTGACAGGGACCGTGAATGAGATCGATCTCCTTGCGTTCGGCCTGCGGCGTCACCATCGCGAGCACGGTCTCGACGACGCTATGCATGTCCACCTGCTCGATCTCGTAATTGACCTCGCCGGCTTCGACGCGGCTGTAGTTGAGGAGGTCATTGATGACCGCGAGGAGATGCTGCTGGCTGGCCCGGATTCGCTCGAGGTACTCGCGCTGCTGATCGCTCACGGGACCACCGACGCCCATCTCGATCAACTCGGTGTAGCCCCCGACGGCATTGAGCGGCGTTCGCAGCTCGTGCGACATGGCCGCGAGAAATTCGCTCTTGGCCTTGTTCGCGGCCTCGGCCTCGGCGACGCGTCGCGCGTCCGCGATGGCGCGGTCCTGCGCGATGCGACGTTCGGTGAGGTCGCGCGTGACCTTGGCGTAGCCAATGTGCGTGTGCGTCCTGTCATACAGCGGCGTGATCACGACGTCCGCCCAGAACCGCGTCCCGTCCTTGCGCACGCGCCACGATTCGTCTTCGACGCGGCCGGCTCGGCGGGCCGTGTCGAGCATGTATTTCGGCTTCTCGCGCGCCTGGTCTTCGGGCGTATAGAAGATCGAGAAGTGCTTGCCGATGATCTCGTCCGCGGTGTATCCCTTCGCGCGCTGCGCACCGGGATTCCACGTCATGATGTAGCCGTGAATGTCGAGCGCGAAAATCGCGTAGTCGCGCGCACTGTCCACGAGCAAACGATAAAGATCGTTTTCCGTGTGCGTGGTGAGTGGCGCGGGCGCGGGAGGTGTCGCCCCGATCTCTTCAGGCATAAGTACCGCAAAGTCCGCGAAGTTCGTGCCGCCGCGCTCGCTTATGCATCTGTTTGGCCTGAACGACCACGATTCGCGAGCACAACCGACGCATTACGCGCCAGACCGCTTCGTTTGGCGCGCTTGATCGGTGACCCCCTGAATCGTTCCGCGAAGGCTGAATCGCTCATGTCGATGAAGCCGGCGGGATCGGGCGCCACGTTGTCGGCGCGAGGCGCAAGCTCGGGATCGGGGAGCGCCCTCGCGAACTTGTGATTCCAGGGACAAACGTCCTGGCAGATGTCGCATCCATACAACAAGTCCCCGATCGCCGGCTGGAGCGAAGGATCGATCTCGGACCGATGCTCGATGGTCAGGTACGAGATGCAGCGCCGCGCGTCCATCACGCGCGGCGCGACGAACGCCTGCGTCGGGCACGCGTCGAGACAGCGCGTGCAGCTCCCGCAGCGATCCGCGTCGAACGGCGCGTCCGGCTCGAGCTCGGCGTCGACGAGCAGCGCACCGAGAAAGATGAAAGAGCCGCGCCGCGGACTGATCAGCATGGTGTTCTTGCCGATCCATCCCAGGCCGGCCCGCTGGGCGAGGTCGCGCTCGAGGATCGGACCGGTGTCCACATACGCTTTGCCACGAACCGGATGGCCCGCCTGCTCGGCCAGCCAGCGATGGAGGGCGGCCAGCCTCCGCAACATCACGTCGTGGTAGTCGTCGCCACGCGCGTAGCGCGCGATCGTTCCCGCCGGCTGCTTGCCGCCGTAATCGAGCCCGACGACGATCGCGCTGCGCACGTCCCGGAACGGGAGCGTCGTGTCCCGTCGCTTCTCCGCGCCGCGCGCGAGATATGTCATCTCGCCGGCGTAGCCGTTGGCGAGCCATCGCGCGAATGCGTCGTACGTCGCCGCCGGTCCGGCTCGCGTAATCCCGACCGGATCGAAGCCCAGCTCGTTCGCCTGCGCCTTGATGCGCTGTTCCAGCGTCACCGCCACTGCCGTCGTCACGGTGCGCGCGTCGCCCATCGGGCATAGCGGACGACGTCGTCTGCGGGCGGCACGGCGTCGTCCCGACCATAGGCCGTGTGCATGCGCCAGCGCACATAGCTCGCGGACGGCAAGGGAAGAAACGGGAAGCGCCTGTACCAGTCGCGGCGACGGAAACGCCATCCGACGCGCGCCAGCGAAATGCCCACCATCGGATTTCGCAGAGAACGCGCTGCGAGTACGAGCGCGAGGCGCGACCAGGTCATGCTAAAGAAAGGATTCTCCGTCCAGGGCGTGCGGAATGGGCAAGCCGAGCGCCGCGAGAGCACTCGGCATCACATCGGTCGTTCGGCGCGGCGTGCGTGCCGGCGGACGGTCCATCAACAGCGGCACCACCATATGGTCGCGATGCAGCGCGCCGTGCGAGCTGACGTGGGGGATCGGTTCGTAACGCGCGCGAAAGTCCCAGTCGCGGGCAGCGGAAAGAATGATGTCACCCGCGCGGTCCGACGCGGCGATGGTCGCGATCTGAACCAGCGAATCGGGATAATCGGTGTGCAGCGTCGCCTCGTGCGCCGTGACGGCGTCGAGATCGTGGACGTTGTGGCCGATCCGCAGCGGATCGCCGTCATCCATGAGGTACGAGTAGCGGCGACCTGTGCGCTCGACGACCGCGCTTCCGCGCGCACGCGACCATACGTGACAGCGGCGCTCGTCCAATGGGATCAGGAGCAGATCGACCGATTCCCGACGCAGGAGCTCCTCGGCCAGCTCGCGTCCCGGCTCCGACATGCGGCGCCAGAACGGCCGTGACCGGTGGTCGAGATCCACGTACACGTGCGCCATCGCGTTGCCGCTGACCATGACGGCCACATCGGCGTTCACGCGATACACCCACGGATGCGCGATGACGCGATGACCGGCGCCGGCGCTCGCGATGAGACGCGCGAGGTCCTCGTGATGCCGCACGCGGGAATGTCCGTGGTCGCTCGTGATCCACAGCCGCGTATGCCGCCACGCGCCGCGCGCCTCGAGATCCGCGCGCAGCGCCGCGACCGTGTCGTCCACGATCCGCAACGCCTCGAGCACCTTGTCGCTCTGATGTCCCTGCGCGTGCGACGCCTTGTCGATGCCGGTGAGGGCGGCGAAGATGAACGCCGAGTCGTCGTCGCGCACGCGGCGAATGATGCGGTCGGAGACCTCCCGGTCCACGCGCAGCCAGCCGCGCACGTCGCCGCGGAAATGTGTGTGCGCGGCGCGGAACGCCGAGCGGGGCGTGAGCGAGGCCAGCTGGCGCCGGCGCGGCAGGCCGCGCGTGATGACGCTCAACGCCCCGACGCTGTCCGGCACGAGCTCGAAGATCGTCGACGCCGCGGGGTCGAGGTCGCGATCGAGCGCGCGCATCTGGTACCCGACGTAGCTGCGCGTGTAATCGGGAAAGCTGCACGCCGCGCGCGAGCGATCGTACCACCGCAGCCCGGGCAGTCCGACCGAGCCGGGAAACCGTCCCATGAGAAAGGGCGTGTACGCCGGTCCCGTGACCGATGGAAATGCCGAGGTCAGCTCGTGCAGGCCGCCTTCGTCTCGTAATCGCGCCAACGCCGGAAATGACCCCGAGTCCGTGGCACGAGCGATGGTGTCGGCGCGTGCGCCGTCGGCGAGAAGTACGATGACTGACATTTTACAAGTGCCGTTTGCAAGCTACACGCCCCCACATAAACTCCCCGGGTATGGCTCGACGGAAGAAAGGAAAGACCGCCGCCGGCCGCGTACGGCCGGTCAGCGACGTCCGCGATGCGGACTCGCGCCCGTCGCGGAATGGGCGGCCGCGCACGGCATCCGGAAAGCGCGCGAGCACCGAAATGCTCGCGATCGCCGAGCGGGACGCTCAGGAGGGGCTGCGCGAGCGGACCGAGGCAGGGCACATCGCCGCCGGTCGGACGCCGCCGTCGCAGGAATCCTCGGCGCGTCGCTCCGGCGCGGTGAAGAAAGTGGACGACGACATCCGCACCTTCACGTCGGTCACCGAGGATGAGAAGCTGCTGGCGGGTCCCTCCCAGGACCCCACCGATTTCACGCGGCAGGACACCTGGCGCGTGATGCGCATCATGTCGGAGTTCATCGAGGGCTTCGACAACCTCGCGTCGGTGACGAAGGGCGTGACGATCTTCGGCTCCGCTCGCACGCACCCGGACGATCCCCAGTACGGCTGTGCGCGTGAGGTCGCGCGCCTGCTCGCGCTGGAGGGATTCGCGATCATCACCGGCGCGGGACCGGGGATCATGGAGGCCGCGAATCACGGCGCGAAGCTCGGCGGCGGGCGCTCGATCGGCTGCAACATCGAGCTGCCCTTCGAGCAGGGCGCAAATCCCTATGTCGATACGCTGATCAACTTCCGCTACTTCTTCGTGCGGAAGACGATGTTCATCAAGTACTCGAACGCGTTCATCATCTTTCCGGGCGGCTTCGGTACGCTCGACGAAGCCTTCGAGGCGCTCACGCTGATCCAGACCGGGAAGATCTATCAGTTCCCCGTGATTCTCTTCGGCCGGCACTATTGGGCGGGACTCATCCGCTGGATCCAGACGCGCGTGCTCGGAGAGCAGAAGATCTCACCGGGCGACGTCGACCTCATGATCATGACCGACGATCCCGCGGAAGCCGTGCGGCTCGTCGTGGACGCGTACAACGCTCAGCAGCATCCGGACGCCAAGCTCGTGGACCGGGTCTAGGTGGCGAAGAAGAAGGCCGGCGGCTCGGGCAACGGGGGGCGCGAGCGCGGCGGGTTCAAGGCGTCGCGACACGGCGGCAAACGCGCTTCGCCCGCGGGGCCAAAGGCCGAACAGAAGCGGGCGGCGGAGGAGCGCGAGCGCGCGGGGGCGCGGCACCAGGCGGGCGAGAAGAGCCGCTTTCTCCGCGGGGAAGCGATCTCGCCGACCGCGATCGACGGCAGCGAGACCGTCGCGGAGCTCATCGACAACGCGTTTCTCGCCTATAACGCCGCGCGACTGCGCGAGGCGTGTCAGTTGTTCACGCAGAAGATGCTGGACGTCGACGTGACCGTCGGGATGACGCTCACCGGCGCGCTCACGCCGGCGGGGCTCGGGATGGCCTGCATCATCCCGCTGATGGAATCCGGGTACGTGGACTGGATCATCTCGACGGGCGCGAACCTGTATCACGACACGCACTTCGGCCTCGGGCTCGCGATGCACCGCGGCAACCCGCAGGAGTCCGACGTCGTGCTGCGCGAGGAGGGCGTCGTGCGCATCTACGACGTGTTCTTCGATTACGACGTGCTGCTGTCGACGGACGCCTTCTTCCGCGCGATCATCCAGTCACCCGAGTTCCAGCGCCCGATGTCGTCGGCGGAATTCCACAATCTCTGCGGCAAGTATGTGCGCGAGCGTGAGAACACGCTGGGCATCGGCCGGAAGTCACTGCTCGGCGCCGCCTACGAGTACGGTGTGCCGGTGTACACGTCGTCCCCGGGCGATTCGTCCATCGGGATGAACATTGCGGCGCTCGCGCTCGACGGGAACAAGTGCACGATCGATCCCAACGCCGACGTGAACGAGACGGCGGCGATCGTGCTCGAGGCGAAGCGCAGCAACGGCCGCTCGGCGGTGCTCATCTGCGGCGGCGGCAGCCCAAAGAACTTCGCGCTGCAGACGGAGCCGCAGATCCAGGAAGTGCTCGGCATCGACGAGAAGGGGCACGACTACTTCCTGCAGATCACCGATGCCCGGCCCGACACCGGCGGGCTCTCCGGAGCGACGCCGGCGGAAGCGGTGAGCTGGGGGAAGATCGATCCCGATCGTCTGCCGGACGCCGTCGTGTGCTACCTCGACTCGACGGTCGCGCTTCCGCTGCTGACGGCGTACGCGCGCGCGAAGCACAGACCGCGGGAGCTCAAGCGGCTCTACGATCGACGGCCCGCGATGATGCAGCGGCTGCTCGCCGAGTATCGCCGCTCCGGCGACTTCACGCCGTCGGCGGAGGACACGGACGCAAAGCTGCCGATGCATCGCTGAGCCTTCGCGCAACTGCATTCTCGGGGGAAAGGACGTTTCTTCTCATGCCCTTTTCAGGCTTCCTTCATGCCGTTTCCCCCGAGAGGACGATGGCGCCGGATGCAGCGAATGAGGTTGCGCCGCGAGTATTCACCCTGCGACACCACGGCCGTCCGCTCCTCGCCGCCGAGCGCCTCGTCGAGGATCTGACTCTCGGACTGGCCTGCGTCGAGCCGGCGCTCGATGTCGCCGGTCGTCTCTTCGAGCCACGACCGCTTCGCGGCGAGCGCTGCGACGGGATTCTCCACGAGCCCGCGGTGCGCGTCGAACATCCGCTGCGGCTCGAGCGCGATGACCCGCGTCAGGCTCTCGATGATCTCGTACGGGTTCTCGTCGCGGCCCATGACGCGCACCTTCACGCCGAGCCAGAGGTCGCCGGAGATCAGCGTGCGAGTCGCGTCGTCGAAGACCACATGATGGTCCGCCGAGTGACCCGGCGTCGCGATCGTGCGCAACGGCGCCGGGTCGAGGGCGGTGACGGTTCCCTCGAGGCGCGTCGGACGCCCCCACGTGAAACGGCGGTACAATCTCACCTGCGGCCGGGCACGCAGCGTCGCTTCGGTGGCGGCCGGCATCCACATCGGAAACCGCGCCGCCAGCTCCGGCGCGTTTCCCGCGTGATCCTCGTGCCAGTGGGTGACGACGATGCCGCGCGGCGACAGCTCGGCGAGCGCGCGGACGAGTGCGGGCGCGACGTGGCGAAAGCCGGTGTCGACGAGCATGCCGCGGACGAGATAGGCACTGACATCATAGCCGACCGCGAGCGTCCGCCACGTCCACATTCGCACGCGTGCGACGTCTCCGAATCGTTGGAGCTCGATCACGCCTGCGGGCCCGGGCGGCGCGGCGCGCGTCCGGTGATGTAGAACGCGGAGATCACGACGATCAAGATGCCGGCGATCGAGAGCGAGATGAACGCGATCGAGACGGGCTTGGGCGCGCCTTCGGCCTCCTCCGCGCGTCGCGCGCTGTCGCGCGCGGCGGCCTCGACGGCGCGCTCCATCGCGGCGTCGGACGGCGGTTGCAGTGCGGCGGATGCCGCGCGTCGCACCTGCAGCAGCTGTCGCAGCAGGCGCGTCCCTCCAACGGCGTACACGGCGCCGGCGATGAAAAGCGCGACGCCGACGATCCACGCGATCGCGCGCCTGCCTTTGCGCCGTGCGCTCGCGCTCGCGTCCCCTTCAGGTCTGGACGGTGGTTGGGCCTCAGAGTACAATGCAGCAGCACCTCGCCGGCGCCCGGCTGTCCAGTCGGGCGCTCGCGTTTTTTTTGTCTCCGGCGGATTCAGATGATTGAAGAGCTCAAGCGCAAGCTCAACGAAGAAGTCGAGCGGCTCCAGCACGAGTTGAACGTCACGCTCCCCGCGGAAATCCGGAAGGCGGTCGAGCACGGCGACCTGCGCGAGAACAGCGAGTACAAGGCCGCGCTCGAGCGCCAGCAGTTCGTCCAGGCGCGGCTCGGCCATCTGCGCGGGCGCCTGAGCAAGCTCTCATCCATCGACATGACGCAGATCCCGCAGGACAAGGTCGGGCTGGGATCGCGCGTCGTCGTCCAGGACGACAAGACGCGCGAGCGCGAGGTGTATCATCTCGTCTTCGGCGACGCGGTGGAATTCGAGGAGGGCCACGTCACGATGGCGTCGCCGATCGGGCGCGCACTGCTCGGCAAGGGCGTGGGCGACGAGATCGTGCTGCGCCTGCCGGCCGTGACGCGGCGCCTCAAGATCGTCGAGCTGCAGACGATCCACGACGACGTGACCGCGCCCTGACCGGCGTCACCGCTCGATCGTAAAGATTCGCTCAACCTCGTTGTCGTAGCGCGCGACCTCGCGCGCCTTCCGCGTGGCGTCCCAGCCGAACATCGGCGCCACGACGCTCGCGACGTCGCGCGCGGCGGACCGTCCATTGTCGCGTGTCTCGAAGGCCACGTGCGTGCGCCGGATCAGCAGGTCGCCCAGCGTCCACGCGTGCTCGTGCTCGACGGCCCAGCGAATGTCGCCCATCCGGTAGGGCAGGCCCGGCGCGACCGGGGCCGCCAGCGCGGGATCGCTCTCACAGAGCCGGTCGATCGCGCCCCGCGAATCCGGCAGCGGCCGATTCGCGGTCGTGCCGCGTTTCGCGCCGCGCGCGAGGACCTCCCGCGCGACGTCCACCACCTCGCGCGCCATCACGCGGTACGTCGTGAGCTTGCCGCCGGTGATGGCGACGCTGTGCGGTGTGGGACGCGAGATCGCGTGCTCCCGCGACGCCGCGACCGATGAGCCGCTGGTCGGCAACAGCGGACGAATGCCCGCCCATGCGCTCACGACGTCCGCACGCCGGAGACGCGCGTCCGGAAAGAACGCGTTCGCCGCCTCGATGAGGTAGGCGACGTCCATCTCGCTCGCGCGCACGTCGTCGGGTGACACGTCGGTGAACGTATCCGTCGTGCCGACGATCGTGTTGGCACCGGACGGCAACGCGAACATGACCCGGCCGTCCTTCGGGTGGAGGAGCGTCACGGCGTCGCGGTTGCCGATCTGCACGCGGCTGACGGCGATGTGTGTGCCTTTGCTGCCGTGCACACGGCTTCGCGGCGACGCCGAGGCGCCATATCTCTCGTTCACGGCGTCGCTCCACGGTCCAGCCGCGTTCACGAACAGCCGCGCGCGGATCTCGCCCGTGTCGCCGGTCAACACGTCCTGCACGTGCAGGACGCGACTCGCGCCGTCCGTCGCGTCACGCGCCTCGAGAAACGCCACGTGGTTGGCGACCACGGCTCCGAGCCGCCGCGCGTCGATCGCGTTCGCGAGGGTGAGGCGCGCGTCGTCGGTCGCTGCGTCGAAGTAGCGCACGCCGCCCCGGAGGTCGCGCGGATTCAGATGCGGTTCGGCGCTCAACACCGCCTCCGGCGACAGTCTCCGATGGCGTTCGACGTTCCGGAAGAGTGCGAGCATGTCGTACAGCGAAAGCCCGGCGGCGAGTTTCCACAGCGGGAGGCGCTGGCCGTGGTATACGGGCCATGTGAACGCGAGAGGGCGTACGAGATGCGGCGCGATGCGCAGCAGCCGGCGCCGTTCCGCGCTCGCTTCGAAGACGAGATGCAGGTGGCCGTGCTCGAGATAGCGAACGCCGCCGTGAATCAGGCGCGACGAGCGACTCGACGTGCCGCTGGCGAAGTCGCCCTTGTCGATCAGCGCGACCGACAGTCCACGCAACGCGGCGTCGCGCGCGATGCCGGCGCCGGTGATGCCGCCACCGACCACCAGGAGATCGAACTGTCTGCTGGTGAGCTCGTGCAGCAGGCCGGCTCGGTCGCGCATGGGCACAAATTATAGGAAAAACAGCTGCGACTGCGGGAACGGGGAACAGGGAACAGGGACAACTGAGACGGCGGGAACAGAGGAACACGGCGGGAACGGGGAACAGGACTCGGGAACGGAGCCCGGGCTGAAGTCCCGTTCCCGGTTTCTGTTCCCTGTTCCCGCTCTGTCGTCCTGTTCCCGCCGTCTTGGTTGTCCCCGTTCCCCGTTCCCTGTTCCCCGTTCCCGCAGTTCGCCGTTGCGGTCTTTGTCCCAATTCCCCGTCGTCCCCTGTCTGGTAGTTTCCGTCATGCTTCCATTCGGCACCAATGGCCGCCGCGTCGCCGTGATCGCCGGAGTCCGAACTCCCTTTGCCAAGTCGGGCACGGCGCTCAAGAACCTGACCGCGATCGAGCTCGGAAAGCAGTGCGTCGCCGAGCTGCTCCAGCGCACCGAGCTCGATGGCGAAGAAGTCGACGGCATCGTCTACGGAACCGTCGTGCCCTCGGTCATCGCGCCGAACATCGCGCGCGAGGTCTCGCTGCTGCCGCTGCTGCCCAAGGGCGTCGAGGCGGTCACGGTCGGACGCGCCTGCGCCTCCGCGAATCAGGCAGTCACCGATGCCGCCGACCAGATCGTGCTCGGCCATCACGACGTCGTGATCGCGGGGGGCGCCGAATCGCTCTCGAACGTGCCGATCCTGCACTCGCGCACGATGTCGGAGAAGCTCGTCGCGCTGTCCCGCGCCAAAAGCCTTGGCCAGCGACTCACGATTCTGGGTTCGATCCGCCCCAAAGACCTCGTGCCGATCGCGCCCGCCATCGCCGAGCCGTCCACCGGCGAGACGATGGGCCAGAGCGCGGAGAAGATGGCGAAGATCAATCACATCTCGCGCGAGGAGCAGGACCAGTTCGCGCTGCGTTCCCACCGGATGGCCGCGGTCGGTCTCGAGGACGGACGGCTCACCGCGGAGATCGAGCCGCTGTGGATTCCGCCCAAGTTCGAGGAAACCCTCACCCGGGACAACGGCGTCCGCAACGACACGAGCATCGAGCAGCTGCGCGCGCTCAAGCCCGTGTTCGACCGGCGCTATGGGAGCGTCACCGCCGGGAATTCGTCTCCGCTCACGGACGGCGGCAGCGCGGTGCTGCTCATGAGCGACGAGAAGGCGCGTGCCCTCGGCTACAAGCCGCTCGCGTACATCCGGTCGTACGCGTATGCGGCGCTGGATCCGGGAGAGCAGTTGCTGATGGGGCCCGTGCTCGCGGCACCCGTGGCGCTGGATCGCGCGGGGCTCGAGCTCAAGGACATGGATCTCGTGGAGATGCATGAGGCGTTCGCGGCGCAGGTGCTGTGCAATCTCAAGGGACTGGAATCGCGGGAGTGGGCGGAGCGCGCGGGATACTCGAAGCCCGTCGGCGAGGTCGATCGCTCGAAGCTGAACGTCATGGGCGGCTCGATATCGATCGGCCACCCCTTCGGCGCCACCGGCGGCCGGATACTCACCACGCTCTGCAACGAGCTCGCGCGCCGCGACGGACAGTTCGGCCTGATGACCGTCTGCGCCGCCGGGGGGATGGGCCATGCTATGGTGATCGAGCGCGGAGCATGACAGGTACCGCCGAGGCCAGCGTACGTCGTGCGTCGTCCGTCAGTGCGATAACGACGGAGAATCGCGGTGGCGTGCTCGTCGTCACGATCGATCAACCCGACGACGCGGTCAACAAGGTCAACCGGGCGCTCGGCGCCGACGTCGAGCGCGTGCTGGAAGACGTGGAGCGCGACCGCTCGGTGTACGCGGTCGTCATCACCAGCGGCAAGCCCGACATCTTCATCGCCGGCGCGGACATCGATCAGTTTCTCGAATTCCGCACGGAGCAGGACGGCGAGAACGCGAGCCGGTTCGCGCACCGGCTGTTCAACCTCATCGAGAAGTCGCGCGTCCCCTTCATCGCCGCAATCCACGGCGCCTGCCTTGGCGCCGGCCTCGAGCTCGCGCTCGCGTGCCGCTACCGCATCTGCACCGACCACCCCAAAACCGTGCTCGCGCTTCCCGAAGTGCAGCTCGGGATCATCCCCGGCGCGGGCGGCACCCAGCGTCTCCCGCGTCTCATCGGCGTGCGCAACGCGCTTGACATGATCCTCACGGGGAAGAACGTTCGCGCGAAGAAAGCGCTGCAGATGGGCCTCGTCGACGAGATGGTGCATCCGGCGATCCTGCTCGACGTCGCGCTGCGCCGCGCGCAGGAGCTGGCCGACCGCAAGCTGAAGCCGCAGCGCGGTATCGCGAAGGGCATCGCGGGCACGGCCCTCGACGCGAACCCGGTCGGCCGCGCGTTAGTGTTCCGGAAGGCGCGCGAGGGCGTTCTGGAGAAGACCCACGGCCACTATCCGGCGCCGCTGGCCGCGATCGACGTCGTACGGACCGGCCTCTCCAAGGGGATGGAAGCTGGTCTCCGGGAAGAGGCGCGTGTCTTCGGACAGATGGCCGTGACTCCGGTGTCGCGCGAGCTGGTGTTCCTGTTCTTCGCGACGACCTCGCTCAAGAAGGACATGGGAGTGCCGGCCCCCGCGCCGACACCGATGCCCGTCGAAAAGATCGGCATTCTGGGCGCGGGCTTCATGGGCGCCGGCATCACGAGCGTCGCGGTGCAACAGGGTACGCTCGTGCGGCTCAAGGACACGGAGTATCCACGGGTGGGCAAGGGGCTCGCGGCGGTGCGCGACGTCCTCAAGGAGCGGCTCGAGCGGCGCCAGATCACGCGGCAGCAGTTCGACGACATGATGGCACTCGCGGGCGGAACGACCGAGTACACGGGCTTTGGAAACGTGGACCTCGTGATCGAGGCGGTGTTCGAGGACCTCGCGGTGAAGCATGGCGTGCTGCAGGTCGTGGAGCAGCTGCTGCCGTCGACCGCGGTGATCGCGTCCAACACGAGCACGATTCCGATCGCGAAGATCGCCGAGGGGCTGCAGCGGAAGGATCGCGTGCTTGGCATGCATTTCTTCTCGCCGGTGCACAAGATGCCGCTGCTCGAGGTCATCGTGACGAAGCAGACCGCGGCGGAAGCGACGGTCACCGCGGTTGCATACGGGCGCAAGCTTGGCAAGACGGTCATCGTCGTGAACGACGGGCCGGGGTTCTACACGACGCGCACCCTGTCGGCGTACATGAACGAGGCGGGGCGCCTGCTCGACGAGGGCGTCGCGATCGACGCGCTCGACAAGGCGCTGGTGGATTTCGGATTTCCCGTCGGTCCGATCACGCTCATGGACGAGGTGGGGCTCGACGTCGGCGGCAAGGTCGGGCTCGTGATGGCGGAAGCCTTCGGCGCGCGCATGATGCCGGGCGAGGGCGTGCGACGCGTCGTCGAATCCGGACGCACGGGCAGAAAGGGCCGCAGCGGCTTCTACCTATATGATGAGGCGGGGAAGAAGGGCGGGGTCGATCCCTCGGTGTACGAGATGATCACCTCCGGGGAACGCCGCGCGCTGCCGAAGGACGTCGTTCCCTCCGGCAGTGTCGAGACGGAGGAGATCGTGAACCGATGCGTGCTCGCCTTCGTGAACGAAGCGGCGCGCTGCCTCGAGGAAGGGATTCTGCGCTCGCCGCGCGACGGCGACATCGGCGCGGTCTTCGGTGTCGGCTTCCCGCCATTCCGCGGCGGTCCCTTCCGCTACATCGACGCCGTGGGCATCGAGGAGATTCTGAATCGACTGCAGGCGCTCGACGCGAGATTCCCCGGACGGTTCACGCCCGCGGACATTCTCGTCGACATGGCGCATACGCATCGTAGGTTTTATCCGGCTGAAGGAAGACCTGTCTGAGGGGTGAGGGCTGAGGGCTGAGGGCTGAAGATCAAGGGCTGAGGATCAGAACAACGCACATGACTCACACACTTCGCCGCGTGGCGCTGCTCTCGGCGTTTGCATTCTCTATCGCTGCCGCGCAGGACGGCCAGCTGACGGTCGAGCGCATCTTCAAGGACAACGAGTTTCGCAGCGCGACGCAGACGAGTCTCACGTGGCTGTCGCTCGGCGCGGCGTTCGCGGAGCTGCGGCCGAATGCGCAGGGTGGCGTGGACCTGCTGCGCGTCGATGCCGTGACCGGCACGACCACGCCGCTCGCCGCGGGCCGCCAGCTGGTCGGAGACGACGGCCAGCCCATCGGCGTGGAGGACATCCAGCTGTCCGACGACGAGAATCGCGTCGTGGTGTATCACAACAGCGTGCGCGTCTGGCGGCGGAATACGCGCGGCATGTATCACGTGTTCGACGTGAATACAGGAAGGATGTATCCGGTCTCTCGCAACGCCGGCCTGCAGATGTTCGCGAAGCTTTCCCCGGATGGAAAGCGTGTCGCATTCGTGCGCGACAACAATCTCTTCGTCTCGAACCTCGACGGCGGCGCGGAGACGCAGCTCACGAGCGACGGAAGCGAGACGGTCATCAACGGCACCACCGATTGGGTGTACGAGGAAGAGCTCGGCCTCTCTGACGCGTTCCGCTGGAGCCCCGACGGCCAGCACATCGCGTTCTGGCGCTTCGATCAGTCTCCCGTCCCGCGCTTTCCGCTCGTCGACGAGCTCGCGCTGTATCCGAGCGTGACCACCCTCCGCTATCCGAAAGCCGGTGAGCAGAATTCGCGCGTGCAGCTCGGCGTCATTCATCTCGCGACCCAGACCACGACGTGGCTGGACGTCGGGAACGACGGCGACCAATACCTCGCTCGCATGGACTGGGTCGGCAGCGACAGCGTCGTCGTGCAGCGCCTGCCGCGGAAGCAGAACGCCGTCGACATCCTCATGGTGAGCGCAACTACCGGCAAGCCGCGCCTCGTGATGACGGATCGCGACAGCGCGTACGTCGACGTCGAGAACGGCGCGCTCCGCTGGGTGAATGGAGAGAGGCAGTTCCTGTGGCTGAGCGATCGCAGCGGCTGGCGCCAGCTGTACCTCTTCAACCGCAATGGGAAGCTCGTGCGGCAGCTGTCCGCGAACGGCATGGACGTGCTTGCGATCGTCGGCGTCGACGACAGGAACGGTACCGTGTACTACTCGGCGGCGGCGCCGACGCCGGTGGAGCGCAACGTGTATCGCGCGCGCCTCGGAGGCGGGGTACCATCGGTGCGGGTCACGGAGGGCGCGGGCTCGCACACGCTGAACATCGCTCCCGGCGCCCGATGGGCAGTGGACTTTCACAGCCGGATCGATGCGCCGCCCACGGCCACGCTGTACGAGCTGCCCGCGATGCGTCGCGTGCGCGTCATCACCGACAACGCGGCATTGAAGGCGAGGCTCGCGGCGCTGCGGATCAAACCCGCGGAGTTCATCAAGGTGCCCATGCCCGACGGTACGCTTCTCGACGCCTGGCGCATCGTCCCCGCGGAGTTCGACAGCACGCGGAAATATCCGGTGCTGATGTACGTGTATGGCGGCCCGGCAGCTCCGACAGTCACGGATACCTGGGGTGGGTCGCGGTATCTCTGGCATCAGATGCTGGCGCAGCGCGGCTACGTCGTCGTGAGCGTCGACAACCGCGGCGCCGCCTGGCGCGGAAGCGACTTCCGCAAGGTGACGCAGTACCGGCTGGGCATGCGTGAATCGCAGGACCAGATCGACGCCGCGAAATGGCTCGCGACGCAACGCTGGGTCGACGCGAAGCGCATCGGGATCTGGGGGTGGAGCTACGGCGGGTACATGACGCTGATGTCCACCACGCGCGGGGGCGACGCCTTCAAAGCCGCGGTCTCCGTCGCCCCGGTCAGCGACTGGCGGCTCTACGACACCATTTATACCGAGCGGTACATGTGGACGCCGCAGGACAACGCCGAGGGATATCGGGTTTCGTCGCCGCAGCAGTACGCGGCGGGGCTCACGGCACGGCTGCTGATGGTGCATGGCACCGGCGACGACAACGTGCATCCCCAGAACAGCACGCAGATGGCGGATCATCTCCAGTCCGCGGGCAAGGTGTTCTACCAGGTGCTCTATCCGAACCGAACACACTCCATCAGCGAGCGTGGGGTGACGCCACAGCTGTACCAGACGCTGACGCGCTTCATTCTCGAGAATCTGTGACCGCCCTGTCGTCATTCCGAGCGCAGCGAGGGATCTGCAGTTGTTTTGCGCTGTTCGCCGTCGCCTGCAGCGCAGGTGTCGGCAGCGGCGGTCCGACGATGCGGTCCGGCCCTGACCCGTACGGCATCTATCCGCCGCGCGACCTCGGCAGCAGGCGGCCGCTGACGCGCGCGGAGCGCTCGCTGTTCTCGGAGACGTCGCGATATGCGGACGTCATCACGTTCCTCGATTCGCTCCAGGCGACGTCACGGAACGTGGCCGTGACGTCGATGGGACGGACGGGACAGGGCCGCGACATCCCCGTCGTCGTCCTGTCACGACCGCTCGTGCGCACACCGGCGGAGGCCAAGCGACTGGGCCGGCCGATCGTGTACATCCAGGCGAACATCCACGCCGGCGAGGTCGAGGGAAAGGAGGCGCTGCAGGCGCTGCTGCGTGATCTCGAGCGCGACCCGTTCCAGAACGTCATCGATTCGCTCGTGATACTCGCCGTGCCGATCTACAATGCCGATGGCAACGAAGCGGTCGGCCCGCAGGAGACCAATCGCTCGGAGCAGAACGGACCCGCGGTGGTCGGCCAGCGCGCCAACGCGCAGGGGCTGGACCTCAACCGCGATTACGTGAAGGCCGAAGCGCCGGAGACGCGCGTCGCGCTGGAATTCCTGCGCACGTGGGAGCCGGACGTGTTCATCGACCTGCACACGACCGACGGCAGCTATCACGGATACGCGCTGACATGGGCGCCGCCGCTGAATCCCGCCGCGCGCTTCTCCGGCCCATTCACCCGCGACACCGTGCTCCCCGCAATCCGCCTGTCGCTCGAGAGCACGCAGCGCATCGCGACGTTTCCGTACGGAAACTTCATCTCGCAGGACTCCGCCTTCATGGGGTGGTATACGTACGACCACCGTCCGCGCTTCGGGACGAACTACTACGGTCTGCGCGGCCGCATGGCGATCCTCTCCGAGGCGTACTCGCACGATCCATTTCGCAAGCGCATCGCGTCAACGTATTCGTTCGTGCGCGAGACGCTGTCCATGCTGGCGGAAAATCGCGAGGACATTCTCGAGGTTGGCCGCGAGGCGGATCGGCGCACGATCGCGTTCGCGAGCACGGCCAACAGCTCGGCGCAGATCGCGATTCGGTCGCGACTCACGCGCCGACCCCGCGTCGAAGACGTCGTCGTCGAGGAGGTCGTGCGCATGCCCGACAGCAGTCGCAGCGAGCCGGGGATGCCGCTCGGGTTGCGGCGCACGGGCAAGACGCACACGATGAAGATTCCCGTCTTCGACCGCTTCGAGGCGACGCTGCAGCAGTCGATCCCGTACGCCTGGGTGATTCCCTCGCAGCAGACCGGCGTGATCGACATCCTGCGCCGCCACGGCGTCTTCCTCGAGCAGACGACCGAACGCGCGCCCGTCCGCGTGGAGCGCTTCGCCATCGATTCGGTGGCGCACAGTCCGCGGGCATTTCAGGGCCATCAGGAGACGCGCATCGCGGGCCGCTGGGAGACGCCCGACACCACGACCATCGACGCCGGAAGCTTCGTCGTCCGTGGCGGCCAGCCGCTCGGCATCCTTGCGCTGTATCTGCTCGAGCCGGAAAGCGACGACGGCGTCGTCACGTGGAACCTCGTCGACCCGTGGCTCAGCCCTGGCGGACGCTATCCGATCCTGCGCGTCATCGAGCGGTTCCCGGTTCGCCTGCGTGCAGCCCCCTAGGGGTGACGGTCATCCTGAGCGAAGCGAAGGATCGTGCATGCCTACGCAGATCCTTCGGCCGCGCCGCGGCCTCAGGATGACATGATTGCCCTCTATTGATGCTGCGGTCCACGCTGCTCTATCTGTCGAGCCAGCCGCACATCTTCCGCTTTGTGCGACACAACAGGCTCGCAAAGGCATTCGCGAGCCGATTCGTCGCGGGCGAGACGCTCGAGGAATCGCTGGCCGCGGTGCGTGCGCTGAACGGGAAGGGCATCACCGCCTCACTCGACGAGCTCGGCGAGAGCGTCACGAACGAGCGCGAGGCCCGCGCCACGCGCGACTCGTATCTCCGGATCCTCGACGAGATCGCCGCGGCGCGGCTCGACGCCAACGTCTCGGTGAAGCTGACCGCGCTGGGCCTCGACGTCTCCGAGGAGCTGTGCGTCACCCTGATGCAGGATCTCCTCGAGCGTGCGCGGCAGCATCGCTCGTTCGTTCGCATCGACATGGAGTCGAGTGCGTACACGGACACGACGCTGCGGCTTTTCGAGGAGCGATTCTATCCGTCGTTCCGCGAACAGGTGGGGATCGTGCTGCAGAGCTACCTGTATCGCACCTGGGCCGACGTCGAGCGGGCGATCGACATGCATTGCCGCGTGCGGCTGTGCAAGGGTGCGTACAAGGAGCCCGCCGCCGTCGCTTTTCCGGCGAAGAAGGACGTGGACGCGAATTACGTGAAGGGCATGCGCGCGTTGCTCGAGCACGGGCGATATCCCGGCATCGCGACGCACGACGCGCGCATCATCGCCGAGACGAAGCGCTTCGCGCGCGAGAAGGGGATCGCCGCCGACCGCTTCGAGTTCCAGATGCTGTACGGCGTGCGGCGCGACCTGCAGGAGCAGCTCGTGCGCGAGGGCTGGCGCATGCGCGTGTACGTTCCCTTCGGGACGCAGTGGTATCCTTACCTGATGCGACGGCTGGCGGAACGTCCGGCGAACGTGGCGTTCATGACGGGCAACATCGTGAAGGAAGCGCTGTCGCGCGGATGATTCGCCGGCATTGGTGATGGCCCAATTCCGCCAGCCCGATTTCTCCAGGGGCGATCCGAACACGCTCGGCGGATACGCGGCGGTGCACGACCGCCCCGCGGCCTTCGAGGGATCGGACGGGTTCTCGTACAGCGTCGAGATTCTCGCGGACGAGGACAACGCCGCTGACACCGCGGCACGCTGGGGTGCGTATCTCTTTTTCGTGAAGTGGGCCCGCATCGGTGCCAGCTCGCCGGCCGGCCATCTGGAGTCCGACGTGCTGGAGCGCGCCGCGTCCGAGGTTGAGGCGCGCGTCCGCGTCGGGGCGATGCCGCTCAGCGAGGTGAAGGCCATCCTCGACCGCCTCATCGCGGCCGCGCCCGCGGGCGCGCCAAAACGGAAGTGGTGGGACGCGATGGCGGATGACATCGAGGAGCCTACCGCGTGACGAGCCCCGCCGCGCAGCACGGTGTCGTCGCGAACGGCACCGGGGGCGTGTGGCGGGTCATCGCGGACGATGGTAACGAGTATGAGGCGGCGCTCCGCGGGCGCCTCAAGAAATCCGACGCCGGCAGGCGCGCCGGCGGATCCATCAGGCGCGACACCATTGCCGCCGCCGCCGAGACGCTAAAGCTGGCGGTGGGCGATCGCGTGCGACTCGAGCGCGATACGCGCGAGCACGCCTGGGTGATCGCGGAAATCCTCCCGCGAAAGTCGCGCCTCGCGCGCCGCGCGCCGGGCGGCGGCCGGGGCGAGCGCGTGCTCGCGGCGAACCTCGATCAGGTGATCGTCATGTTCGCGGCCGCCAAACCCGAGCCGCATCCGCGGATGCTCGATCGTTTCCTCGTCATCGCGGAGGCGAACGAGCTGCACGCGCGATTGATCATCAACAAGGTGGAGCTCGTGGGCGAGAGCGAAGCGCGCTCGCGCTTCGCCGATTACGAGCGCGCGGGCTACGACGTCCACTTCACCAGCGTCAAGCAGCATCTCGGCCTGGACGCCGTGGCGCGCGAGCTCGCCGGGAAGGTATCGGTCGTGAGCGGCCCGTCCGGGGTAGGGAAATCGTCGCTCCTCAACGCCCTTTTTCCCGGGCTGGGGCTGCGCGTCAACGAAATCAGCGAGTCGGTCAACAAGGGCAAGCACACCACCGTGGGTGCGTACCTGCATCGACTCCCCGACGGCGTCGGCGGCGCGGTCGTGGACACGCCGGGGCTGCGCGAGATCGGCATGTGGGAACTGCCGATCGAGGAACTCGACCTGTGTTTCCCCGAGTTCCGGCGCCTGCGAGAGCAGTGCCGCTTCGCCGACTGCTCGCATCTCGCGGAACCCGACTGCGCGGTTCGCGCGGCGGTGGACCGCGGCGATGTGAGTCGCGCGCGGTACGACAGCTACCTCAAGTTGCGGTCGGAGCTCGAGGCGGAACAAACCGATTGGACGTGAGAACTATCTAATCGGGCACCGCTCCCGCGCCGCCTCATTCGGCTCCGTTCACCTCAACCGTTCACGCCATGCGCCGCTTCGCGTTTCTCATCGCCCTGCCACTCGCGCTCGAAGCCCAGGCTCCACTCACCCCCGAACAGCTGATCAATGCGCGGCGCCTCGACGAGGCAAAGGTTGCCGTCGACGCGATCCTTGCAAAAAACGGAAACGATCCCCGCGGGCTCTACCTCCGCGGACGCTTGTTGTATGCACAGGAGAATTCGGGCAAAGCGGTGGACTGGTTCGAGAAAGCCGTCGAGCGTGACAAACAGAACGCCGAGTATCACCTGTGGCTCGGCCGCGCGCTGGGCGAGGAAGCGCAGAAGGCGAGCAAGATACGCCAGCCATTCCTCGCGCGGCGCGTGAAGTCGGAGTTCGAGCAGGCTGTGGCGCTCGACCCGAAGATGATCGACGCGCGCATGGGCCTCGTGGATTTCTACAGCATCGCGCCCGGCATCATGGGCGGCAGTATGGACAAGGCGAAGGAGCAGGCGGCCGAGATCGGACGGCTGAACCCGATCCAGGGGCATCTCGCCGCAGCCCGCATCGCGAACCGGCACAAGGACACGGCAACCGTCGAGCGCGAGTACAAGGCGGCGATCGCTCTCGCTCGCGACAGCAGCGACGCCTATTACCTCCTCGGCGGCACCTACCGGGCCTACGCGCGCTGGGACGACGCGTTCGCGATCTACGACGAGCTCATGAAGCGCAGACCGGAAGAGATGCCCGTGCATCTCACGTGGGCGGGCACGGCGGCGCAGAGCGGCAAGAACCTCGAGCGCGGGGAGCGCGAGGCGAAGCTGTACATCACGAATGCGAAGGACGCGCCCAGCGCGAACATGTCGAACGCGCACTGGCGTCTCGGGCAGATCTACGAGCAGACGGGCCGCAAAGAGCTGGCGCGTGCGGAGTTCAACGAGGCGCTCAAGCTCAATCCACGGAACCAGAACGCCAAGAAGTCGCTGGAGGGTTTGAAGTAAGGCTGTCATCCTGAGCGCAGCGAAGGATCTACTTAGTGCCGATTAGATCCTTCGCTTCGCTCAGGATGACACGACCGTCACCAGCTCCCTCGTTCCCCGGCGACCTCGATGACCTTGCTGAGGCGGTTGGCGGCGTGGCGCCAGTTCACCTCTAACGCCGACTGCGCTTCGCCGGCGCGGCCGTCGTCGATCGCGTCGATGATCGCGTCGTGCTCCTCGACCGACGATCGGATGTCACCGGTGAGCATGCTGATGTACATGCGGATGTAGCGCTCCGCCTGCGGTTTCACGGCGTCGTGCAGGGCGAGGAGACGCGGCCCGACGCCCGCCTGCACGATGCGCCGATGCAGCCGCTCATCGACGTCGTACAGCCGGCTGTGGTCCACGGGCGGCGTGCGCGCCGCGCGCGTGAACTCCTGATTGAGCGCGCGCAGCTCCTTGACCAGTGCGCGCCGCTCGCCGGCCTCGAGGCTGGCCGCGCGACGGGCGCCGACCCCCTCGAGCGCGCCGACGATGTCGAGCAGCTCGTGGACGTCGGCCCGCGTGAGGGGCGCGACGGTGAGACGCGACTGTTGCGCGCCAGGCGCCCCCATCACGAACCCCTCCTGCTGCAGCCGTTGCAGGGCTTCGCGCACGGGCGTGCGACTCACGCCGAGGCGCGTGGCGATCTCCGTCTCGACGATGCGGCTGCCCGGGGCGAGCGAGCCCTGCACGATGAGGTCGCGGAGGCGGGCGTACACCTGATCCGGCCGCGAGCCATGCGGCGCGCTCGCGAGCGATCCTGATAGGCGGGGCGTGGGCGGCGCCTTTTTCCGGGACCGGGCGGGCATGACGCGAATATAGAAGCGGCTGCCGCACGGCGCGTGTCCCGTCTTGCGTACATCGACGTCGGGGATATCTTCGGCGCACTTGTATACAAATCACCATACAATCCTACATACAATGCACCGGAAATCGATCGCCTCGCTCGTGGCCGCTTCCGAAGCCGGCCATCTCCGCCGCGTCCTGGGACCCGGCGCCCTCATCCTCCTCGGCATCGGCGCGGTGATCGGCGCCGGCATCTTCGTGCTCACGGGCACCGTCGCCGCGCAGAACGCCGGCCCCGGGCTGGTGCTCTCGATGCTCCTCGCCGGCCTCGCCTGCGCGCTCGCGGGTCTGTGTTACGCCGAGCTGGCGAGCATGATTCCGGTGGCGGGGTCGGCGTATACGTACGCATATGCCACGCTGGGAGAGGTCGCCGCGTGGATCATCGGGTGGGACCTGATCCTCGAGTACGCGCTGTCCTCATCGACCGTCGCGCTCGGGTGGGGCGCCACCGCCGTGTCGCTGCTGCGCGACGTCGGCGTCGACATCCCGCCGCGGTTCACGCAGCCGCCGATGAACATCCCGGCGGCGTTGGTGATTCTCGTCAGCACGGCGCTTCTGGTGATCGGCGTCAAGGAATCGGCGCGCACGAACACGGTCATCGTCATCGTGAAGCTCGCCGTCCTCGCGATCTTCGTGACGGCCGGAGCGTTCTTCCTCAAGCCGTCGCTGTGGCGCCCGCTGGTCCCGGCAAACACCGGCACCTTCGGAGAGTTCGGGTGGAGCGGTGTCCTGCGGGGTGCGGGAATCATCTTCTTCGCGTACATCGGCTTCGATGCCGTCTCCACGGCTGCGCAGGAGGCGAGGAACCCGCAGCGCGACATGCCGCGTGGCATCCTCGGCTCGCTCGTGGTGTGCACGCTGATCTACGTCGCCGTCGCCCTCGTGCTCACGGGCCTCGTCGACTACCGCAAGCTCAATGTCCCGGACCCCATCAACGTCGGCATCGCCGCCACCGGGCTGACGTGGCTCGGACCGATCGTGAAGATCGGCGCGCTCGCGGGAATGTTCAGCGTGATCCTCGTGAATCTGATGGCCCAGCCCCGCGTGTTCTTCTCGATGGCGCGCGACGGGCTTCTCCCCGCGTGGGCCGCGAAGGTCCATCCGCGCTTTCGCACGCCGCACGTCACCACGATCGTGACGGGCGTCGCCGTGGCGATCGCCGCGCTCGTCCTGCCGCTGCAGCTCCTCTCGCAGCTCGTCAGCATGGGAACGCTGCTCGCCTTCGGCATCGTCTGCGCTGGTGTGCTCGTGCTCCGAAAGACCGATCCGGACATGCCGCGGCCGTTCCGTGTCCCGCTCGTTCCCTGGGTTCCGATCGCCGGCACGCTGGTATGTCTCTACCTCATGATCGGGCTTCCGCTGGCGACGTGGTCACGTCTCGTCGTGTGGCTCGCCATCGGTCTCGCGATCTATCTGGGCTTCGGTCGCGTCAACGCCGCGCGGCTGCGAACGGCGCACGCGCACAGCTCGTCGTGAGGTCAAAGGTGATTACGTTGTGAGCGATGCGCCGACCTGTCGTTCTGCTCGCGTTGGCGACGCTCACCGCCTGCTCGCAGCCGAAGCGCGAGCTCGGCGTCGACATCTTCTCCAACGACACCATTCCCACGCAGTTCGTCGTCACGCTCAACGGCACGCTCGTCATGGGACTGCGTGCCAACAACTTTCACATGCGCGCCGACAAGTCGCTGGTGCTCGAGACGCCGGGGTCGCTGATCGTTCAGAAGGGCGAGGGCACCGCGACGATCTCGGCGCTGGACACGATGCGGCGCATCGCGGTCGAACCGACCGGGACGCCCCCGGACTCGAGCGACGCGCTCTCCGTCGTCGGCCGCACCGTTCGCGTGACGCGCGTGGGCGAGGAGAATCGCGTGAAACTTCACGTCGAGCGTCCCTGAAAACGAAGCCCCGCCGGCGATTTGCCGCGGGGCTCAACTGCAGATCCCTCGGGCGCTGCCCTCGGGATGACGGGCTATTTGCCCAGGAGCGCGGGCGAGAGACGTGGGCTCTCCTGCTCGCCGGTGGTGCGCGACGTGCCACTCCCGATCGCGCCGCTCGTGCGATCGCCGCTGCCGCCGCTGCTGCCGGCCCCGCCCTCGGCCGGCCCGCTGATCGGATGGATGTACAACCGGCCCTGCACGACGCCGCCTTCGTGTATCAGGATCGCCGCGGAACGTATGTCGCCTGCCACGATGCCCGTGGACTGCAGCTCCGTGCGCTGCGCCGCAAAGATGTTTCCGGTGACCGCGCCGCCCACGATGACCTCGCGGGCGGTCACGTCGCCGACGACCGAAGCGCCTTCGCCGATGACGATGAGGTCCGCCCGGTGAATGGTTCCCTCGATGCGGCCATCGATGCGCAATGCGCCGTCGGTCTCGAGGTCGCCGCTTACGGTGATATGCGAATCCAGAACCGAGAAGTTCGTGCTGGGGATGGGCGACGTCTCGCGCCGGCTAAACAGGCTCATGGCTCCTCGTGGCCGTGGCTATTCGATCATGCAAAGGCGTTCCAAACAATCGCTTGTGGGCCTTGGTTGCGCCAGAAGCAATTCGCCGGACAGCGGCGCGGGATTCATGCCCGGAACCCAGCCATATAAACAAATGCTTGCACGCTTTGTGATCTTATGCACAAAGTCTCGGCCGAGTCGGCCGTTACTTTAGCGCATTCCAGCGGTAATACTCGTATGGCTTCTGCGAATAACCCATCGTCGATTCGGAGGGCGGTGCCTGTGGCCCCGCGCGACGTCCCGCGCTCGCGTTATCGCAGCCTGGCGGACCCCGAGAGTCTGCGTGAATTCGCCCGCAACATCGGCGAGGGGCTCTACATCACCACGCCCGAAGGCCACATTCTCGACGCGAATCCAGCGTTTCTGGAGACGTTCGGCGTGGCCTCGCTGAACGATCTGGCAGGGATGAGCGCATACGACCTGTTCGTCGATCCGCGCCAGCGCGAGCTGGAGCTGCGTCTGCTCGAGCGCGACGGCCGCGTGAAGGAATTCGAATTCCAGATCCGGCGCCCGGACGGCGAGGTGCGCTGGGTGCTCGACACGAGCTATCTCGTCCGCGATCCCGAGACGGGCGAGCGTTTCTTCCATGGCGTCCTGGTCGACATCACGGCGCGCAAGCTGCTCGAGGGCGAGCTGATCGAGATGAGCACGCACGACGCGCTGACCGGCTGCCTCAATCGGCGCTACCTCGACCAGCTGGACATGCAGTTCAAGGCGGACCCCGCCGAGCGGTGGGGCTGCATCTTCGTCGACATCGATCACTTCAAGCGATACAACGACGTCCACGGACACCACGCCGGCGATCGCGTGCTCGTGCGGATGTCGCGCTTTCTCATGCGCCACGTCCGCGCCGAAGAAGCGGTGGTTCGCGTCGGTGGCGACGAGTTCGTGATCATCCTCGTGGGCGCCGACGCCGCGCGCACGCGCAGAGTCGCGGAGCGGCTCAAGAGCTCAGCGCTGAAGTCGGCGCCCGTCGCCTTCTCGCTGGGATGGGCGGCGCGCGAGGCGGGTGAGCCTCTCGTGAAGCTGCTCGATCGGGCCGATCGCGGCCTCCTCAACGTTCGTGTGGAGCAGCGCGTCGAGGAGCATCGCGAGGGAGACACTTAGGTCGCTGCGTCTGTCATCCTGAGCGAAGCGAAGGATCTGTAGTTCCACGTTTGCCGAAACTGCAGATCCCTCGCTGCGCTCGGGATGACGGCTATCTGGTCTCGACGCGTATCGACGTCGAGACGGTGCCCCAGTGCAGGCGCATGATCGCCTTGCGTCCATCGACGGTGGGGAAATCGAGCGTCAGCGTCTCGACATGCGGCAGCGTGTCGACTCGGGATTCGACACGCAGCGCGTCCTGGTTTTCGGGATAGCTCAGGTGGAAGACGCGCGCGCTGCGACTGAAGATCCACGTCCAGTGTGTGCTGTCGGGAATCGCCCAGAGACTGTAGCTGCCCGCCCTGAGCGGCTTTCCCTCGATCTCGACGTCGCGGCTGAAGGAAACGAGCAGCGCGGAGTCCGCGCTCGGCGTCCACACCCTCCCGTATCGCACGAGCGAACCGAACAACGCTCGTCCGCGCGCCACGGGCCGCATGTACCGGATGCGAATCTCGTTGGAGTCGAGCATCTGCAGCAGCTCGGCGCGCTGACTCGGCCGCGGAGAGGATTGTGCGCACGCGGCGTCCGCGACGCCGATGACAATCGCGAGGACGCCGATCCAGCGATTCACGTCTTGACGAGTCGGTCGAAGTACGCTTTGCGAGCCTTCGCGACCTTCGGAGCGACCACCGCGGCGCAGTACGGCTGGTTGGGATTCTTGTTGAAGTAATCCTGGTGGTAGTCTTCGGCCGGATAGAACACCGAGAAGGGCACGAGCTCGGTCACGATCGGACGGTTGTACACTTTCTCGCGCTCGAGCTCCGCCTTGACCTCCTCCGCCGCGCGCTGCTGCTCGGCCGAGTGATAGAAGATCACCGAGCGGTACTGCGTGCCCTCGTCCGCACCCTGGCGGTTCAGCGTCGTCGGATCGTGAATCGTGAAGAGCACTCCGAGAAGGTCGCGGTACGAGATGATGTTCGGATCGAAGGTGATCTGGACCACCTCCGCGTGACCGGTCGCGCCGGAGCACACCTGCTCGTACGTCGGACTGGGTCGCTTTCCGCCGGAGTAGCCGCTCACGACCTTCTCGACGCCGCGGAGCTGGCGGAATACCGCGTCGAGGCACCAGAAACACCCACCGCCGAAGGTCGCCAGCTCGCTCACTTTTTCTCCTCGAAGTTCAACGAGCAGGAATTGATGCAGTAGCGCTGCCCTGTCGGGCCCGGTCCGTCGGGGAAGACGTGCCCCAGATGAGCGCCGCACTTCTTGCAATGCACTTCGATGCGACGCATTCCGAAGCTCCGATCCTCCTCGGTCTCGATGTTGGCTCCAGGCATGGGTTCGGTGAAGCTCGGCCAGCCGGTGCCGGAGTCGAACTTCGTCCCGGATGCGAAGAGCGGCTCGCCGCACCCGATGCAGCGATACGTGCCTTCTTTGTGATTGTCCCAATACGCGCCGGTGAAGGCGCGCTCGGTACCCTTCTCCCGCGTGACGTGATACTGCTCGGGCGTCAGTTGCTGGCGCCACTCGGTGTCGGACTTTTTCATCTTGTCGGTCATGGTCTCAAGCTATCCAGTCTGTAAAGTACGTTGTGACGCAACGACTTAACCAAGTAAAACGCGGCGCGCGAGGGTTCTCGGTCCGAGCATCCAGTCCCATACGGACGGCACTTTCATTGCTCACGCTCAGTCCGCCATGTCGATGGTAACGTCCTCCTCGTCCCCCCTCCAACTGGAATCGGCGAGCAAGCTCCGGGATAAGCTCGAGGATCTCGAGCAGCGATCGCGCGCGCAGGCGATCGCCGTCGCGCTGCACGATCTGGAGACCGGGTTCGAGTTCCGCTATCGCGCCGAACGGTGGTTCCACGCCGCGAGCACGATCAAGGTGGCGGTGCTGCTCGGTGTGTACGCTTCGTTTCAGAGCGGGAAGTACGTTCCACAGTCGCGTCTGCACGTGCGTAACCGCTTCCGCAGCGCGTACGACGGCAGCGCGTTTCGCGTGCTGTCGGAGCGCGACGCGGACTCGGAGGTGCAGACCGCGATTGGGAAGACGATGCGACTGCACGAGCTGGCACGGCACATGATCGTCCGGAGCAGCAACCTGGCGACGAACCTGCTGCTCGACCTCCTGGGTATCGAGTACCTCCAGCGCGTGCTGGAGGAGAACGGACTCGGCGGCATCGACCTGCGGCGCGGAGTCGAGGACGAGCTGGCGTTCCAGCACGGAATCAACAATCGCGTAACGGCCGACGGACTCGTCCAACTGTTGCGGCTGATCGCCGAGGAGCGCGCGCTTTCCCCGAAACTGTCACACGCCATGCTCGACGTTCTGCACGATCAGGAATTCCGCAGTGGCATCCCGGCGGGTCTGCCTCCGAACGCACGCGTGGCCCACAAGACGGGAGACATCTCGACCGTGGCGCACGACGCCGGCATCGTGTATCTGCCGAAGCGCAAGCCGTACGTCGTGGCAATCCTCACGGAGTGGGAGCCGGAGATCACCGGGCGCTCGCCCACGATCGCGGCGGCGTCATACATGATCTACGAGCATCTCACCGGCGGGAAGGACGAAGACGATGACTGAACCTCTCCACTCCTCCCGGCCGCTGACGTACGGCGCACTCGGCGAGCCGAGCCTGCCGCTGCGCATCGTCGACGGGCGCCGCCTCGAGAAGCGCTACCGGGACGCGCTGCGTCCAGGAGGGATTCTCTGCGACGCACAGGGTCAGGCGCACCGGCTTCCCCGGTACTTCTACGAAGTGCCGTCGTGGGACGTCGCGGTGAAGCTGCAGCTGTCCGAGCACTTCGCCCTGTGGGAGTTCATCCATACCGATCTGCACGAGGCGGAGCCGTTGCGGACGTTCCCGCGCTACGTACCGTGCGCGATCACCCTGCTCGCGCTCTGCCTGGAGCAGTTCCGCGACGCCGTTCGCGCGTACGTGCACATCGCGGCGAATGGCGGATACCGGTCTCCGGGCCACGGTCTGACTCTGCATGCGACACCGCACGCGTGGGCGACGGCGGTGAACATCTACAAGATCGGAGACACGACGCTCGACGAGCGTGAGGCGCTGGAGCAGTACGCGGAGATCGCCTATCGATCGATGCCGGGCGTCTACATTCGTCCCTTCGGCAATCGGGCCGGCACGACCGAAGACCATCTGCATCTCGATTTCGGGTACGTGACCGCGGTGCCGCGCGGCGCGCCCTTCGAGACCTACAATCCCAAGCTCGACGCCGATCCGCTATGACGAGAGGCGGGAGGCGGGCGACGGGAGGCCGCAGGCGGGAGGCGGGAGGCGGGAGGCTGGAGCCGCGCCTCGGTCGCGTCGCGGGCAGCATCACGCCCGTCGTACCGCGTAAGAAGAGGGAGCGCCGGGATGCGTCCCGCCTCCCGATGCCCGCCTCCCCGGTGTCGCTCGGGGCGATGGGGATGGAGTCGGAGTTCACCGTGTTCCTCGACGGCCAGCCGGTGAAACCCGAAGACGTCTTCAAGTCGCCGACGAACATCGTGCGCGCGCCGATGATTCATCGGACCGGGCGGTCGTATCATCTGCCCACGGGCGGCGCGGTGTACTTCGACACGGGGGTCATCGAGATCGCCACTGGAATGATCGAGATCGACAAGGGGTGCGCGGCGCGCGCGGGCCGCTCCCTGTGGGAGAACATCCGCTATCTGCGCACGGAGCTGGACGAGTGGGAGCGGCGCCACGGGCATGACGTCGAGCTGGCAGGCTTCAGCACGCATTACAACGTCTCCTTCACCCCCGCGCACCGTCCGCGCACCGGGCACTGCACGGTGAACAAGCTCGCGCTGCTGCTGACGTACATCCTTCCCGCGCCCGTGATGCTGCTGGCGGCGAATCGACGGTCCACGGGCGTCGGCGTGCGCCCGCGCGGCAATCGCGTCGAGGTCACCGCCGATTTCACTCCCAACGCGTCGCTGATGATCGCGACCGGCACGTTGTGCGTCGGCATCATCAAGGAAGTCATGCAGTGGCCCTCGTACGAGCTATCAGAGCTGTCGCGCTACACGCGCGAGATGCCGATGATCGCGGGAGTGAAGCCGGTGCCGCACAGCTCGCGAAAGGGATGGTCGATGAAGTACACGTGCTACCCCGAAAACCCGTTCGTGCAGGACATCGACGAGCCGATGTGGCTCACGACCGGCGGCGAGCGTCTGCCGCTGAGAGAGATCGCCGGCAGGATCACGAAGTTCTTCTGGCCCTCGATCCAGCGCTTCTCCGATCCCTTCACGCTGCGGCTGATCGGGAGTGTGATGGCCGGGCGCGCGCCGTCCCTGCTGGAGCTCGACGATCGTCCGCCCGAATACGACAGCGTCGGGCGGCTGTGCGAGTGGGACGATCTCTTCCCGGAGCGGGTGCTGCCGCGCTCGCGGTACGAGCGCGTCCTGGGACACGCGATCAACGGCGAGAAGCTGCGTATCGATCGCGACGTATACACCCCCGTCGGCATGCAGGGATGGGGACATGTCGTGTTCCGCAAGGATCGGGACAAGTCGAGACACGTGCTGTCGCTCGATTACCTGCTCGACCACCTCGACGAGTGGGACGCCGGGGCACGCTGAGACGGGCGCGCGTCAGAGCTCGAGCTGCTCGGCCGCGTACGAGAGTTTTCCGTCGCGCAGCCTGGCCGGCGGCATGAGCTTGTGCGGGGACGCGGCGTCCGCCGTCGCGATGTGCAGCACCGTCCACCCGCGCGCAACCAGCACGTCGGAGATGAGCCGGCGGTGGCACTGCCACCAGAGGAGCTCGGCGCACATGTACGCGGTGCGCCTCGCCTCGGCGACGGCGATCAGCTGCGCAAGTCCCGCCTCGAACTCAGCGGAGTCGATGTAGTCCGCGTAACCGCGAAACCCGTCGACGCGCCAGCCGTCGTTGGGAGAATCCGCGCGCGGCGCGCGACGGCCGCCGAGCCGCTCGATCCAGTGGTACTCGATGCCGTGCGACGCGAGCTGCGCGGCGAGCGTGTCGCGCGAGAACTGAGGGTGGCGCCTGGACCCCGGAAAGCGACGCACGTCAGCGACGGCGTCGACGCGATGTGCGGAGAGGACGGCGACCAGCTCCGCCAGCGACCTTGTCGAGTGTCCGACGGTCCAGATGGTCGGCGTCATGGCCCCGAAAGAAAAAGAGCGCCGTGCTTTCGCATGGCGCTCTCAGAACTCGCGGCGCTTCATCTCCTTGAAGAAATGCGTGCGCTCGACGTCGGAATCGTCGTCAGCGGGCGGGGGCAGTGTCTTGTCGAACTGTCGCCCGTCGCGCGCCTTGGCGAGCTTGGCGGCCTTCGCCGCGTTCTTTCTGATGAGCTTCTGCAGCTGTTTCTCGTCCATCGTCCCGTCTAGGTGAACGTGAGGGAGGTCGATCTCCTTCATTATATACGCGCGGCAGGCACCCGACGTTACAAGAGCGTCTTCAGCCGTGATGCGCAGCCGCCTGCGCCTCGCTCGCGCAGCAATCGTGACCGTTCCGCGCTGCGCCACACCATTAGTACACCGTATTGACTGCCTGTGTGACGCACCGTATTACAGATCATCCGACGCGACCGCAGGCAAACGGCGCGTCAATGTCGCCGTGCCTCCCCTCCTGTCATGCGCCGTATCCTCGCCCTGCTCGCGCCCTGTGTGATCGCTGCCTCAATGCCACTGGCCGCGCAAAAGACTCCTGACCGACCGGTATTGGTTCTGGCGGGTGAAGGCGGGGCCTATCCGCATCTGGAAAGCCCGCACCTCGTGTATGGGGGCACGGCTCACCTGCGCGTGGCTGGCTGGGGCTTGCTGGGTCTCGGTCTCATCGGCAAGAGCGACGAGTACGAGTCACGTATGTTTGGCGGCGCCGTGAGCCGCCAGCTGTTTCGCAGCCGCGCGCTGCATGGCGGCGTGTTCGTCGGCTATGGCGAGTACTCCGAGACCGGCTGGAGCGGCATCGAACGCGCAGCGCCCGGCATCATGGGTGGCGCGACGCTGTCGTTGGAGAGCAGCCGGTTCATCATGCAGCTCACCGCGCTCGAATTCCGCGGCAGGTATCAGGGGAACGATGTCCTCGCACCCTTCAACTTCAGCGCCCCGCGCGTAACACTCGGAGTCGGCGTCAATGTCATTCCTTGAGCGCGTCGTCCTCGGGACGATCGTCGTCGCGCTCATCGGATGTCGCGACGAGTCGAGCCCGCTCAATACGGTTCCGGTCGGGCCGTCGCTCCTGAGCCTGACCAGCGGAAACGAACAGGTGGGAGAAGTCGGCAAAGACCTCGCATCTCCGGTCGTAATTCGCGTGCGAGATCATTACGGCAATCCGGTGCCTGCCGTCGAAGTCACGTTCATCGTGGAGAGCGGAGCTGGTTCGATCTCACCCGAGAAGGCGTTCACTGACTCGAGCGGGATCGCGCGAGCGACCTGGACGCTGGGTACAAAGACCGGTCCCAACACCCTGTCTGCGCAGGTGGCCGAGGTGCCGGCGGTGCATTTCGCCGCGACGGCAAAGCCCGGCCCGCCGGCGCGGATCATCAAGCGCAGCGGCGACAGTCAGACCGCAGAGGTGACCACCCAACTTCCGCAGGAGCTCGTGGCCGCCGTATTCGATCGATACGACAACGTGGTGGAGAAGGGAACGGTGGTGCAGTGGAGCGTGAGCGCCAACGGCGGTTCCGTGACTCCCACATCCGCGGCTACCGACGACAGCGGGCGCGTGCGGACGACCTGGACGCTCGGCACGCGATCGGGCACGCCGACGGTCAGCGCGACGGCCGGCGCCGCGACCAACAGCTTCGTGGCGAGCGCTCTCCCTTCGACGCCCGTGACTGTGCGCAAGACCGGCGGCGACGCGCAGGATGGCGACGCGGGTGGAGCGCTGACGGACTCGCTCAAGGTCACGGTCATGGATCGTTATGACAATCCCGTTCCGAACGTGGCGGTAACGTGGACCACGGCGACCGGCACCATCGTGTCGCCGAGTCCGCGCACAGGCAGCGATGGGACGAACCGTTCGCAGTGGCGTCTCGGACCGGCCACCGGGCCGCAGACGGCAACGGCGACGGCTCCCAACGTCGGCTCGGCCACGTTTACCGCGACGGCGCGCGAGCCTCTGAACCTCACCCTCGCGAAGGTCGTGATCACGCAAGCGACACAGAACAGCGCGGGGAGTCTCTCACTTGTCGAGGACCGCGCGGCATTCATGCAAGTGCACGTCACGACTTCGCGGACGTTGACCGTCCGACCCTCCGTGCGCGTGCGTTTCTTCCGCGGCGGGACTCAGATCGCGGAGTTGTCCGCCACCGGCCCGGGGGGCGGCGTGCCGACGGCCATTACCGAGGGCGATCTGACGCGGACCGTGAACTTCAACATCTCGGCGTCGCTCCTCCGGCGCGGAACGTCGATGGTGGTCCACGTGGACCCGGACAATCAGATCGTCGAAGGAAACGAGAACGACAACGTGTTGCCGCGAGGCGGCACGCCGGCGCTGGTCGACGTTCGGCTCGTTCCAACTTTCAATGTGCGTCTGGTGCCTGTCCAGATCGGAAGCCTGACGGGCGGTGTGACGCCGGCGAACGGCGGCGCGTTCCTCGATGATACCCGCCGCCTGTTACCGGTGGGATCCATCGATGCGGACGTGCGCTCCGCGTTCACCAGCTCGCAATCCTCGCTCTCGAGCAGCGACGTGAACACCTGGAGCACCGTATTGAACGAGATCCGCCTGCTGCGGATTGCCGATGGCAACAGCCGGCATTACTACGGCGTTGTGCGCGTGAATTACTCGAGCGGACTGGCAGGGCTGGGATATCTGCCGGGAACGGCAGCCATCGGTTGGGACTACCTGCCGTCCGGGTCGAGCGTCGCCGCGCACGAGTGGGGTCACAACTTCAACAGGCCACACTCGCCATGCGGGGGGGCGTCGAATCCGGACCCGGCGTATCCCTACGCGAGCGGGGGCATCGGCACGTACGGCATAGATCCCGTCGACGGCTCGGTGCGATCGCCGAGCCAGTTCTACGATTTCATGAGTTATTGCAATCCGGTGTGGACCAGCGATTACACGTACAACCTCATTCTGCAATATCGCGGGAGCCAGGCCGGAGTCGCGGCAGCGGCGGCGCGCGGGACGCCGACGAACGCGTTGATGCTCTGGGGACGGATCAGCGACCGCGAGGTGGTCCTGGAACCGGCGTTCGCGATGAAAACCATTCCGGTCACGCCGTCTCCGGGCCCGTACCTCATCGAGGGTCGCGCGAGGGACGGATCCATCCTGTTCTCCACGACGTTCGACGCCGAGCGCGTGGCTGACGTGCCACACGACGAACGTCACTTCGCATTCGCGCTTCCGATGTCGGCTGCGGACGTCGAGCGGTTGTGGACTCTACGGCTCGTCGCGAACGGCAAAGAAGCGCGTCGGGAGACGAGGGCGCTCGCAACAGCGGAAACACGACAGTCGATGCTCCGAGACCCGCATGCCCGCGTGCACGCGGAACGCACCGCTGGTGCAAGCCGTCTTCAATGGAATCCGGTCGACTTCCCGTTCATCGTCGTTCGCGATCCGCGGAGCAACGAGATCGTCGCCTTCAGCCGGCGCGGCCTCGTCCAACTCGAGCGTACGACCGACCCCCTGGATGTCATCGTGAGCGACGGCGTGCAGAGCGTTCCTGTGCGAGTCCTGCGTTGACGCGGGCGCCGCGCGTGACGGCGACGCTCATGGGGCGGCGGCGGTGGTGCGTCGCCTGCTCGTACGCGTATGCAAGACGAAACAGCGTGGCCTCGCTCCACGCGCGTCCGAGAATCGTCATACCCGCCGGAAGGACGCCCCGCGTGTAGCCCATCGGCACCTGCACCGCCGGCCATCCCGTGAGCGGCGAGAACACCTGGCTGTTGTCCCCATGCGGCGTGTTCAGATCGCCGATGAGACGCGGCGGATTGCTCCACGTCGGATACACCACCGCGTCCAGATTCAAACGGTCCATCGCGGCGCCGAGCACCCGGCGCACGTCCTGCCGCAACTGTTCCACCTGAGCACATCCCGGCTGCGAGTCCGGCGGCACGGTGGCGCGCTGCGCGGCTTCCAGACGCACCTGCACCGACGGATGAAAACGTCGCGAGCGAACGATGTCATCCAGCGTCTTGAGCGGCGTGCGGTTTCCCGTGCTCGCGATCCAGCGTTCGAGGTCGTACTTGAAGCGGTTGCAGGGCTCGCGCTGGACCCGAAAGAGCGAGTCCAGCTCCGGCATCGGCACGCTGTCGACGACCATCGCTCCATTCCGGCGCAGGTCCGCGACGGCACGCGCGAAGACCGAGACGATCTCCGTGTCCGTCGTCGGTCGCTCGTACGCCTGCCGCAGGATACCGATGCGCGCGGCGCGCAGCCCGTCGCGCACCAGCGACTTCGCGTAGCCGGGCGCGGGATGCTCACGCGCCGGCACGGTGACCGGATCGTCGGCGTCGAATCCCGCCACTACCTGGAAGATGGCGACGGCGTCGGCGACCGTGCGCGCCATCGGGCCCGCGATATCCGCCGCATAGTTCAGCGGCACGACGCCGGCGCGGCTCGTGAGTCCCATCGTGGAGCGGATGCCGACGAGCGCCTGATGCGACGACGGTCCGCGGATCGAGTTGCCGGTGTCCGTGCCGAGTCCCGCCTCGCCCATGTTCGCGGATACCGCGGCCGCGGTTCCGCCGCTCGAGCCCGCGGTCACGCGATCGAGCGCGTATGGATTCTTCGTGTAGCCGGGCAGGATCGAGCTCACGGTCTCGTACGGCGAGAACGCGAATTCGGCCATGTTGGATTTGGCGAGCACGATGGCGCCCGCCTCGCGGATGCGGCGCACCTGGAACGCGTCCTTGTCGGAGACGAAGCCCTGCATCGACAGCGAGCCGGCCGTGGTCGGCAGGTCGCGCGTCTCGAAGTTGTCCTTCACGATCATCGGGACGCAGTGCAGCGGTCCGGTGAGCCCCTCGCGCGCGAACCGGGCGTCGAGCGAGTCCGCCACACGGATGGCATCGCTGCTCACGGTCACGAGCGCGTTGATGGCCGGCCCCTTCTTGTCGTACGCGTCGATGCGCGCGAGGTACGCAGCCACGAGGTCGTGGCAGGTCAGCCGGTGCTCGCGGATCGCCGCGTGGATCGCGGCGATCGTCGTCTCCTCGACGGAGAAGGACTGTGCGCGACTCTGCGCGGCAAGCGCGAGCAGGAGCGCGACGGAGAGATTTCGCATCGGGGACGCAATATGTCTCGCGGATCGAGCCGTGCGCCATTCACGGTTTGCCGCGGCGTCGGACCAGCTCACACTGATTTCACGGATCGAACGGATCGGACTACTTACCTTGGAGTTGACCCGGTTTTGCGGACACGGTTCTTCGATGTGATGATGCACTCCCGCTCGTACTCTGCCGTACAGGGGTAATTCAGCGAGGAGTGCGGTCGTTTGCGTTGTCCAGTGTTCGATACAGGGGCGACTGAGGCTGCTACGAAAGCCGACAGCCCAGCCGCGCGGCACAGGCGCCCGGTATGTTTTCGCTACAGCGGCCCTTGTGAAACGGCCGATGATGCCGGTCTGTGAGCGCACCATGACGGAGCACAGTCCGATCCGTTCGATCGGTCCAATCAGTGAGAGATGTTCGACGCCGAGACAGCGCGGATGGAACGGATCGGACGACTACTTTCGATCGTTGGTGTAGACGAAGCGTTCAAACGTGGGCGTCGGCCCGTAATTCAGGAGAAGACCGACGTCGAACGGAGATGATTTGAGGTAGCTCTGGATCTGGCGTCGGTCCGCATCCGTAAGCGCCTTCGCGGATTTGATCTCGATCAGGACTTTGTGGGCCACAACCATGTCGAAGCGGAAGTTGCCGATCACAACGCCACGATGAAGAATCTGCGTGCGTACCTCGCGGGTGAATTCCACCCCAAGGTGCTGCAACTCCACTCCGAGTGCGTTCCTGCAAAAGCTCTCGGGAAAACCGAAACCGATTGCATTATGCGAGTTGTAGAAGCCGCAGATCACCCGCTCGGTGATGGCACCATGAAGGAGCACAGCCATATCCGTTCGATCGGTCCAATCCGTGAGAGTTTTTTCGACGCCGAGACAAACGCCAGTCTACGCCAGGCGGTCTGTCCTGACATAGCCAAAATCGCTCCGTGATACTCAGATTCACGCACCTCTTCCCCCCCGGGGGTCCGTGAGACTATGACGCGCCTTCCATCGCTCCTCATCACGCTCCTGTTCGTGAACACGGCGGCCGCGCAGGAGACGATCGCGCTCGTGGGCGGCACGCTCATCGACGGCAACGGCGGGCGCCCGATCCGTAATTCCGTGATTCTCATCGACGGCCAGCGCATCACGGCTATCGGGAGCGTTGATTCGAGGCCGGTGCCCGCGGGGTATCGGATCATTTCGACCGAGGGAATGTCCGTGATGCCGGGGCTGTGGGACATGCACGTCCACACGATGATCAACGGTCACGGCGACTACGGGCATTGGGACAGCGTGTACACGAACTCTCGCAGCGGAATCCTCGGCTCCGTGATCATGCCCGCGTCCGCGAAGCAGCTGCTCATGGCGGGTGTCACGTCCGCGAGGGATCTTGGGGCGCCGCTGGAGGAGAGCATCGCGCTCCGGAACGCGATCAACAGCGGAAAGATTCCTGGTCCGACGCTGTACGTCTCGGGTCCGTTCATCCAGCACGCACCGTATCCGAACACGGAGCGCTTTCGGTGGGGTGTGAACGGACCGGAGGACGGGCGCGCGAAGGTGCGGCGGCTCGCCGACGCCGGCGTCGACCTCATCAAGCTCATCGATCAGGACGAGATGACGATGGACGAGGTGCGTGCCGTCGTCGACGAAGCCCACAAGCGCAGGCTGCCAGTCGTCGCGCATGCGCATCGGCCGGAGGAGATCCGCCGGGGACTGCTCGCGGGCGTCGACGACTTCGAGCACACCGGCCTCGCCGCCGCGCCCGAGTATCCCGACGACGTCATGGCGCTGCTCCGCGAGCGCACGGCGCGCGGCGCCGCGGGACCGTTCTTCTGGACGCCGACGATCGAAGGGTTGTTCAACTACGAGTACGTGCGCGACAATCCCGAACACATCGACGACCCCGCGTGGCACGAGGGTCTGCCCGATTCGATCGTGCAGGACATCCGGCGTTCTCTCGCGCATCCCGAGCGGCTCGCGTATTTCCAGGCGACGCCGAGTCGCCGTCCGACGCTCGAGCGCAAGTTCAACCAGCTGCGTCAGTCGGGCGTCACGCTGCTGATCGGGACCGATGCAGGGATCCCGATGAAGTTTCACTCACAGGCGACGTGGCACGAGCTGGACATCTGGGTGAACCGGCTGGGCGTCGATCCGATGTTCGCCATTCGCGCCGCGACGTACTGGCCCGCGGTAGCGATGAAAGTCTCCCACGACGTGGGCACGGTCGAGGAAGGGAAGTACGCCGACATCATCGCCGTCCGCGGCGACGTGCTTCGCTACATCGATCTGCTCGCGCATCCCGACATCGTCATCAAGCGCGGAGTGCGCTACCGGTAGCCGCGCTACTTCACGAGGACGGCGCGGCTGCGCAGCGCGAGCGTATCGCGGCCGGTGTCCGTACGCGCGCGTCCGCGAACGCGCACGACGGCATTGCCACGCACGTCGAAGCGCACGGCGGCGCGGTGCGTGAACTCCCTGAGGACCAGGGTGCAGACGTCCGCCCGATCGGTGATGTCGAACGGCTCGACGAGCGCATCCTGGCCCTGCGTGGTCACGCGTGTGCTTCCCTCGCGCGTGCAGCCGCCGCCGTAGGTGCGGACACTCACCTGAAACGTTTCGCCCAGCAGCACGGTGTCGGGCGCCGAGAAGAACACGGAGTCGCTGCCGCCGAAGTGGACGTATGCGAGGTCAGTTATCTCGTTCGTGTACGCGTTACACGCCAGGACGGCCGTCGCGAGTGCGAGGAGCCGGGCCCGACTACTCATGCCGCAATGCCTCTACCGGATCAATGCGCGTTGCGCGCAACGCGGGCACCAGCGCCGCTAGCGCAGCAATCGCGACGAGGGCGAGCGCGATCGCCGCGTGCAACAGCGAGTTCGTGGTGTCGTTCCAGTTCATGAACCCGCCGAGGAAATGCAGCGTGAACATCGCGAGGAACAAGCCCGCCGCCGTGCCGGCCAGAAGCAGCACGTTCCCTTCGCGCATCACGGAACGCAGCACGTCTCGGGCGGTGGCGCCGAGAGAAATGCGCACGGCCAGCTCCCGCTTGCGCTCCGCCACCGAGTGGCTGACGATGCCGTAGACGCCCACCGCCACGAGTGACACACCGACGAGCGCAAACACGCTGAAGAGCGCCGCAACGAAGCTCTGCGCCCGCTGGTTGCCCTTGATGAAGAGATCGTCGGCGATCGGATTGACGCGCGGCGGCATCGCCTCCGGTGTGAGGGATCGCAGCGCGCGCTCGATCCGCTGTGCCGCGAGGTCGGTGTTGCCGCGGACGCGTGCGTACGCCATCACCGGCCGGCTCGTGAATCCCAGCCCCGCGCGTGAGCGCGACAACACCAGGCTGTCCCGCGGCCCGATCACGCGATACACGCTTCTGAGGCTGCGGCCGAACATGAAATCCTGTTCCGCGATCGTCGCAGAATCGCGCAGGTCGTCTACTACTCCGACGATCGTCACCCACGGTGCCGACCTGGAATGCGCATGGCCGAACTTGACCGGGCGCCCGATCGGGTTGCCGTCGCCGAACAGGAACTTTGCCGTGGACGGATCGATGATGACGGACGTGCCGTCGGATTCGCCCTCGACGAAGTCGCGCCCCGCCTGCATCCGCCGACCGAACGTCCGGAAATACGAGGGCGTCACCGTCATGTACGACCACTGGAACGCGGGCACTTGCCTCAGCTCCCCGCTCGCGTCGTACACCGTGACCTGCTGGCTATCCGGGACCTGATAGGCGACCACGGTCGCATCGAGTACATCCGACACCGCGCGCGTGTGCGCCGTCAGGCGCGCCGCGACGTCCGCGACGGCCACCCGGGCGCCCCTCGCCCCGCTGACTGGAACCTGCGCCGCCACGAGCGGTGCCGGATCGTAGCCATACATCTTGCGAATGACGTAGGTCGGATCGCGCAGTTGAATGGCCGCGCGCACGACGGCAACTGCGCCGATGAGTACGGGGAGCGCCAGTGCCACCTGAACAACGATCATCGCGCCGTACCGCCTGCGGTTCGCGCGATTGGCTCCCGTGCCCGATGAGGACTTGAGCAATGCATTCGGATCCACCTGCGACACATGCAATGCGGGAAGCAGCCCGACGAGAAAGAGACACGCGATCGCCGCGAGCGTTGCAAAAGACAAAGACACGCCAGCTCGTCTGCGGATCGATCATGTAATGATTCATCACCGGAGGAATCGTCGCCTTCACCAGACGAACGCTCCACAGCGTCAGCACCAGACCAAGTGCGAGCCCCGCGATCGCGAGCATCCCGCTCTCGATCAGCAGGTGCACGACGAGCTGCCGTCGATTTGCGCCGACGGCGGATCGCAACGCCAGCTCGCGGCTGCGCGTCAGGCCGCGGGCAAGCTGCAGGTTGGCCAGGTTCGCACACGCCACCAGCAGCACGGCGACGACGGCACCGAGCAGCGCCCAATGAAAGCTGTAGAACACGAACTGCCGCACCTCGCCGAAATCCTTGAGGTGGAAGCGCGTGTCCGCTTTCTGCTCTCCCGCCGCGAAGGCCAGCCGGGCCGCGATGACGTCCAGCTCGGCGAACGCGACACGGACGTCCACGCGGTCGCGGTAGCGGCGGTAGCGAATCACCGAGATGGGTACGTCGGGATCGATCGTGTAGACATCGAAGGAGAGCGGAAGGAAGCGCTGATTCCGCGCGACCATGCCCACGATCGTGTACCGGCGGTCGGAGACCGTGAGCGCGTGGCCGACGGGCGACTCATCGGGGAAGAGCTGGTGCGCGAGCCAGTCGCTGATGACGATGGCGTCGCCGGCGGCGGCGTCGCGCGGCTGGAACGTGCGCCCCTCGAGAGGAGGCGTGCCCAGCACGTCGAAGAGATTCGCGCGCGCGAGCGCAACCTTGGCCCGGCGGTATGAGGAGCCGTTCTCGGCGATCGGATTCGATCCGAGGCGCGCGGCGTTCCACACGCCCGTCACCCCCTCGAACCCTCGCACGCCGGCACCGAGTGCACGCTCGACGGTGCCCGGCGGCAACTTGTGCTTGTAATCGCCGTAGTACGTGAGCTGGAACAGATTCTCCGGCTTACGCGCGCTGATGTGCGGGGCGAACATCGCGTCCAGCACGCTGTACATCGTGGTGTTCAGCGCAATCGCGATCGCCAGCGAGAGGATGGCGACGCTCGCGAACGCGCGATGCCTGCCGAGCGTGCGGAGGGCGACCCGAACGCTCGTGCGATCGATCATGGCTCCGGCCAAGCGGGAAACCCCGAAGTGGTCAGGTCCGTTGGGTGCATGTCAACCTTCGCGCGCGGCGCGGGTGTCTACTGTATAACCTCAGCCGCGGCTCTCACGCCACCCGCCCATGTCGAACCTGAAGCTCGCCCTTCGGACGCTTCGCAAAACGCCATTCGTCACCGTCGTCGCGGCGCTGTCCCTTGCGCTCGGCATCGGCGCGAATACCGCGATCTTCTCGGTCTTCGACCTGATGCTGCGGCGGCCGCTGCCGGTCTACAGGCCGGAGCAGCTCGTCAACCTCCGCGCGCCGGGCGTGCAGGCAGGCTCCAACTCGTGCAACCAGTCCGGCAACTGCGAGGCGGTGTTCAGCTATCCGATGTTCCGGGACCTGGAAAAGTCGCCGGGGCAGTTCAGCGCGATCGCCGCACATCGCATCTTCGGCGTCAACCTCACGTACGAGGGACAGACGCTGAGCGCCCAGGGCGCCATGGTGTCCGGCCAGTATTTCGCGGTGCTGGGCCTCCAGCCGCAGCGTGGCCGGTTGCTCGTCCCCGCCGACAACGAAGGGTTGGACCAGAACTACGTGGCCGTTCTCAGCGACGCGTTCTGGCGCTCGCGACTGGGCGCCGATCCGAACGTCCTCAACAAGACGATCCTCGTCAACGGCCGGCAGTTCACGATCGTCGGCATCGCGCCGCCCGAATTCGACGGCACGACGCTTGGCTCACGGCCCTTCGTCTTCGTGCCGATCTCGATGTCCGGCGTGCTGCAGCCCGGCTCGCGGCGCGGTATGGAGCGGCGGCGCAACTACTGGGTGTACCTGTTCGCACGTCTCAAGCCCGGAGTCACGCTGCAGCAGGCCGCAACCGCCATCAACGCCGTCTACAAGCCGATCATCAACGACGTCGAGGTCCCGCTCCAGGAGGGGATGAGCCAGCAGACGCTGGCGCGCTTCAAGACGAAGGAGATCAAGCTGGAGGACGGCCGGCGCGGACAGAGCTCGATGCATCGCGAAGCGTCCACGCCCGTGATGCTCCTGTTCGCGATCACGGGAATCGTGTTGCTCATCGCATGCGCCAACATCGCCAACCTCTTGCTCGCGCGTGCCGCGAATCGCGCGATGGAGATGGCGGTGCGACTGTCGCTCGGCGCCACGCGCCGGCAGCTGCTGACGCAGCTGCTCACCGAGTCGGTCGTGCTTGGACTGCTCGGCGGCGTCCTCAGTCTGGTCGTCGCGAACTGGACGTTGAACGGCATCATGGCGATGCTGCCGGATGAGGTCACGACGACGATGCCGTTCAGCATCAGCTGGATGGCCGTCGCGTTCGCGGGTGCGATGTCGATCTTCACGGGTCTCCTGTTCGGCCTCTTCCCCGCCATGCACAGCACGCGGCCGGATCTCGTCACCGCACTGCGCAACAACTCGGGCAAGATCTCCAGCGGACGCGGCGCGACGCGCTTCCGGACGTCGCTGGTCACGGCGCAGATCGCGCTCTCGATGGCGCTGCTGATCTCCGCGGGCCTGTTCGTGAAGAGCCTCATGAACGTCAGCCGCGTGGAGCTCGGGCTCACCACCGAAAACGTCGTGACGTTCACGATCTCACCGCAGCGCAACGGATACGATTCGACGCGCAGCAAGGCGTTGTTCGCGCGCGCGGAGCAGGAGCTCGCCACGATCCCCGGGGTGACCGGCGTGACACAGGGCCTCGTCCCCGTGCTGGGCAGCAGCAACTCGGGGAACAGCGTACGCGTGCAGGGGTTCGAGCGCGGGCCGGACACGGATACCGGGTCGCAATTCAACATGATCGGCACCGAGTATTTCAAGACCCTCGGTATCAAACTGCTGGCGGGCCGTGAATTCTCGGCCGCGGACGACTACAAACGCCCAAGCGTCGCGATCGTCAACGAGTCGTTCGCGAAGAAGTTCAAGCTCGGCCGCGACGTCGTTGGGAAGCGCATGTCGCAGTCCGACACCGGAGCGCTCGACATGGAGATCGTCGGGCTCGTGCAGGACGCCAAATACAGCGAGGTGAAGGACACCATCCCGCCGCAGTACTTCATTCCCTATCGCCAGGAGGGAAACATCGGGCGGATCAGCTTCTACGTTCGCACGAGCGGCGATCCGATTCAGCTGCTGCGCACCATTCCGTCGGCGATGAAGCGCATCGACCCGAATCTTCCGCTGGAAGATCTGAAGACCCTGACGCAGCAGGTGAAGGAGAACGTCTTCCTCGACCGCATGATCAGCATTCTCTCGAGCTCGTTCGCGCTCGTGGCGACGCTGCTCGCCGCCATCGGTCTGTACGGCGTGCTCGCGTACATGGTCGCGCAGCGCACGCGCGAGATCGGCGTGCGCATGGCGCTCGGCGCGAGCAGCGCGCGCGTGCGCGCCATGGTGCTGCGGCAGGTCGGCGTCATGACGCTCATCGGCGGATTGATTGGGATCGCCGCGGCGCTGGCCATCGGCCGCGGTGCGCGATCGCTGCTGTTCGAGATCCAGGGACACGATCCCGTCGTGCTCATCATCTCGGCACTCGTGCTCACGGCAGTCGCGCTGCTCGCGGGCTACGTTCCGGCGCTCCGGGCCTCACGGATCGATCCGATGCAGGCTGTCAGATACGAGTAGAGACCAACACGGCGCCGAGAAGATACAACACGGATTGGACGGGATGTAACCCGATCGGACGAGGTGCAGCGTTAGCAACAACCCGCGCGCAGCGCCAAGAATCAAAGATATCTCGTGCGATCCCGTCAGATCCCGTCCAATCCGCGCGCGGCCGTTCTCAATTTCGTAGTGGCTTGCTTCATCGGTCGCGGGCAGATTCATGTCCGTGAACGAGACCGCCGAGTACGCGATCAGCCGCGCCGGAACGCCGACGCGGTTTCGCGCGTTCCGGGCCTACTGGCTCACGCTGCGCATTCTCGCGGGATACGCCTGGCTGCGGCTCTGGCGCCCCGTGCTCGGGCCGAGTCTGTACAACGCCCGCCTGGTGCGACGGCACCGCGCGAGCTCCCGCCGCCTCGTTACCGCCATCCTCGAGCTCAAGGGGCTGTTCATCAAGGTCGGACAGCTCATCAGCATCCTCACCAATTTCCTCCCGCCGGAATTCCGCTCCGAGCTGGAGCAGCTGCAGGACAGCGTGCCGGCGCGGCCGCTCGACGAGGTCGTAACGCGGCTCCGAAAGCAGCTGGGGAAGTCGCCGGAGGAGCTTTTCGCGTCCTTCGACGCGGAGCCCGTTGCGAGCGCGTCGCTGGCGCAGGTGCACGTGGCCAGGCTGCACGACGGACGCAAGGTCGCGGTCAAGGTGCAGCACGCCGACGTCGAGGCGATCGCGAAGCTCGATCTCGAGATCCTCCGCAAAGTGCTCGACATGATCCAGATCGTGGTACGGCTCCGCGGGCTCGAGGAGTACCACGCGGACATCTCGCAGATGATCCGCGAGGAGCTCGACTTCCGGCAGGAGGCGCGCAACATCGACACGATGCGCGGCAACTTCGCGAACGATCCAAACGTGCACTTTCCGGTCGTCGTGCGGGAGTTGTCGTCCGAGCGCGTGCTCACGACCGAGTTCGTCGAGGGGACGAAAGTCACGGACTTCGCCGGGCTCGACGCGCTGGGCCTCGATCGCCGCGATTTTGCCCAGCGATTCCTGCGCATCGCCTGTCAGATGATCTTCATCGACGGGGTGTTTCACGCCGATCCGCACCCCGGCAACATCATCGTGCATCGCGACGGGTCCTTCACGATGCTCGACCTCGGCGCCGTGGGACGCATGGCGCCGAACGTTCTTGCTGGATGCCAGCGGTTCTTCGACGGCATCATCAAGCGGGATTCGGCACAGATCACCGCCGCGCTGCACCAGGCCGGCTTCATCTCGCGCGATCCGGAGGTGGCGGAGGAGGAGATCGCGGAGCGCGCGATCAGCTACTTCCAGCGCCGCTTCCTGGAGCAGATGCATCTCGAGTCATGGTCGCTCAAGGACATCCAGTTCGACATGAAGACCAAGCTCGAGGCGATGGCGGACCTGCGAAAGCTCGACATCTCCTTTCGCGATCTGTCCCGCGCGTTCCAGGTGCCGAAGGAGTGGGTGCTGTTCGAGCGCGCGGCGCTGCTGACGCTCGGCCTGGTCACGGCGATCGATCCGGAGTTCAACCCGATTCACACGGTCGGGCCGTACCTCCAGCAGTTCGTACTCGGCAAGGACACCGACTGGCGCACGAAGCTCACGACGGCGGTGCGTGACATGGCGATGTCCGCGGTCACGATCCCGGACAAGACGAATCGCGTGCTGGAGCGCGCCACGCGCGGCGATCTGCAGTTCCACATCACCGGGCTGCGCGAGAGCGCGCTCCTGATCTACGCCGGGGTACATCAGGTGCTCTTCGCGTTCGCCGCGGCGGCGCTCGGCGTCCTGGCGCATTCGCTGGATCAGAGCGGACGCGACGTGCTCTCGCTTGCGGCCTGGCTCGCCTCGGCGCTCTGCGTGCTCGCGGTGGCGGGATCGATCTGGCGCGCGCGTGCGCTCGGCAGAAAGCTGCGAGCGAAATGACGGGCCGATCAGCCATCGAGCACCGCTCGCACTTTGCTCGCCAGCTCGACGTGCGTGAACGGCTTTCGGAGCAACGGATATTTCGCTGCCCGCTGGGTGCGGCGACGAACGCCGCCGGCGTAGCCCGCCATCATCAATACCTTGGGCAGCTTTCCCTCACGCTCGAGCGTCTCGATCAGCTCGCGCCCGCTGAGCTGGGGCATGAGCAGGTCGGTCAGCAGTAGATCCGGGGGCGCGCTGAGCATTCTGAGGTAGCGCAACGCCTCCGCGCCGTTTGCCGCCGGCAGGACGACATACCCGTAGCTCTCCAACCCGTCGCGGACGAACGCGCGCAACGTGGCGTCATCCTCGACCAGGAGGATGACCTCCACACCGGCGAGCCGGCGGGACACCCGTGGACGGGGGGGCGCGGCGCGGAACGCGCGCCGCGTTGCGGTGTGGGCCATGGGCCGCGGACAATCGCGAGCTGAAGGAGGGACGGGAGGGGAGGAACAGCGCAGCGTCGCGAATGCGTGAAAGTACGCGCGCCGCCGACCGCGAACGTTCTCTCAGCGTTCCTGCTGAGGTGGTGCCGGGTGCGGCGTGCTCAACCCGTCGAGGTGAACGCGTCTCTTGCCGACGGATCCGCCAGATCCCCACCCTCGACATAGTTGTAGCCGGCACCGATCGAGAGCGCGGGAAGGCCGAGGGCGTTCACCAGCGCCTCGTGGCGATCGCAGGCAAAATCGTACTCGTCGCCGCGGAGGACGGCGTCGACGCGGTTCGGGTCCCGGGCGCCGAAGAGGCGCGCGAGCAGGGCGGCGTCACCGCCCTCGGAGGGGCCGAACTCGCCGGTCTCGAAGTAGTCGGGCGACGAGTTGTACTCGTCGAGCAGCTCGCCCTTGTCGTGCAGCGTGCAGACGAGGACGTCGTCGTCGTGGTTCAGTACCGCCAGCGCAGGGCAGCGAAACGTTCCGGACAGCGAGCTTGCGAGCGCGTTGAGCTCTTCGATGTCCTGCTCCTCGGTCTCGCGATCGCACACGACGACGCACCCGTTCTCCGCGCGCGAGACGAACGCGTCGCGATGGTCGGCGCGAAGGGCGTCGAGCACGGCAGCATGCAGCGTGGTCCTAAGCGTGATGTTCGTATAGAAGCTGCCCATCAAGACTCCTGCGTCGACGTACGCCGGACGACCACGCTGACGTTTGCGCGCTCTGACTCACGTTGCTGCCGGCTTTCGCGGCGGCACGTAGACCGCGGGCACCTGTAGTTCGTTCAACAGCTTGTTCACCGCCAGCAATTCGCTCTCCTCGAGTTGCTGAAGCTTGCGCAGCTGCTCGCCGACCTTGTCGGAGAAGAACGTGAACATCTCCCCATGCTGCTTCGTCGGCGCGTAGTCGCCCGTCTGAATCTGCATGTTCGTCGTCAACAGCATGTTGTAGAGCTTCATCGGCTGGTCGAGAGAGCATTGATCCGCGTGGCACCCCACCTCGTACAGCTCCGCGCGGATGGTCTCGAGCTTGTCGCGCAGCGGCTTGGCCGCATCCGAGACGCGCTTGGCGTACGACTGGTCCTTCGTGAGCGACACACGCTGATCCAGCTGGCCCTGGAGGCTTTCGATGCGCATCGCCGCTTCGCTGACATCCGTGATGCGGTCGCGGACGCGCTTGATCAGCTCGAACTGCGCGATGAGCTCCGCCGTCGACGCCCTGATGCGCGGATCGGCGACGACGGCGAATTGCCGCGTCATCGTATCGCGTCCGGCGATGAGCCGGACGGAATAATTGCCCGGCGGCGCCATGGGTCCGTCGAGCGTGCCCTCGTCGATGAGCGTGTTCTTCAGCTTCGTCGCCCCCGGGTAGCGGAGATTCCAGACGAACCGGTTGGTCCCCGGACGCACGGACACGACGGAGTCCGCCGGTTCGTACACGAGACTGTCGCGCATCGCCTCGCGCGCGCGCATGGCGATCGAGTCCGTCGTCGTCTTCTTCGACGTGTCCGGCTCTGCCATGTCGCTGTTGTACGACCGGATCAGCTGGCCGCCGGCATCCCGAAACTCGAGGGTGACCTTCGAGGCCTGCGTGCCGCGCAGGTAGTAGTCGACGTACGCGCCGCCCTTGGGGTTCTGTCCGGCAGTGAGGCTGGACCCTCCGCCACTGACCCAGCGGATCGCGGGCGACGGTTGAAACAGGAATGCGCCGCGCACGACGACCGAATCTCCCATCTGCCGCAGCAGGGAGACGTCATCGATGACCCAGAACGCTCGGCCGTGTGTTGCCGCGACGAGATCCGTTCCGTGCACGCGAAGATCGCGCACGCTCGCGCGCGGAAGGTTCAGCTGCAACGGCTCCCACCGGCCACCGTCGTCGAAGGAGACGTAGACGCCGGTCTCCGTGCCGGCATACAGCAGGCCGCGTCGCACGGGATCTTCGCGGATCGTGCGCGAATACGCGCCCGCAGGAATACCGGCGTTGATCGCCGTCCACGTCTTTCCGTAGTCCGTCGTCTTCCAGAGATAGGGACGGAAGTCGTCCTGCTGATATCGCGTCGCGGCGACATAGGCCGTGCCGGGATTGAAGCGCGACGCCTCGATGACGGCGGTGCGCGTGAAGCGGCCGTACGCCGGCGGCGTGACGTTCTCCCAGTGCGCACCCGCGTCACGGGAGACGTGGATCAGTCCATCGTCGCTCCCCGCCCACAACACACCCTTCGTCAGCGGCGATTCGGCGAGCGCGTAGACCGTCGCGTACCACTCCGTCCCGGTCATGTCGCCGTGGATCGGACCGCCGGTCCGTTGCAGCGTCGCCTTGTCGTGCACCGTCAGGTCCGGCGAGATCTGCGTCCAGCTCACGCCCTCGTCCGTCGAGCGATGCACATACTGCGATGCCGCGTACAATGTGTTCGGATCGTGCGGCGAGATGAGAACCGGAAAGGTCCACTGGAATCGGAAGGGGATGTCGGCCGCGGCCCAGCCGTCGTAGTTCGCCATCCACACCGAGATGTCCCGCTCCTGGCGCTTCGCGCGGTCGACGCGACTGAGAAATCCCGTGTAGCAGCCGCCGTACGTGACGTTCGCGTCGCGCGGATCCACCGCGATGTGCGCGTTCTCGCATCCGGCGACCGGGAAGTAATCGCGCTCGCCGATTGCGCCTTCGTCGGAGCGGCTCGCGATCGACACGGTCGAGTTGTCCTGCTGCGCGCCGTAAATACGGTAGGGCCACTGGTTGTCCGTCGTGACGTGATAGAACTGCGCCGTGGGCTGATTGTAGATCGTCGACCACGTTTCGCCGCCGTCGAGAGAGACCGTCGCGCCACCGTCGTTGCCGTTGATCAGCCGCTTCGAGTCCCTCGGATCGATCCACATGATGTGCGTGTCGCCGTGCGGCACGCGTATGCGCGAGAAATTCCGGCCGCCGTCCACCGACCGCCACACCGACAGATTCATCACGTATACGGTGTTCTCATCGTTCGGATCCGCGGTGACGGCGGAGTAGTACCATGGACGCACCGACCAGCGCTGGTCGCCGCTCGTGAGCTCCCAGCTTTCTCCGCCGTCGTCGGAGCGGAAGATGCCGCCCGAGGAGTCCGGCGCCTCGATGCTTGCGTAGACACGCTGCGGATTCGCGGGCGAGATCGAGATGCCGATCTTGCCGAGTGGTTTTTTCGGAATGCCGGGATTGAAGGTGATCTCACGCCAGGTGTCGCCGCCGTCCGTCGTCTTCCACAGACCGCTCCGTCCGCCCCCGGCGTTCATGCTCCACGGCGTCCGCTGGAACTTCCACATCGACGCGAATACGATGCGCGGGTTCGTGGGATCGATCGTGAGGTCCATCGCGCCTGTGGAATCGTTGAGGTACAGCACTTTCTTCCACGTGCGCCCACCGTCCGTCGTACGAAAAACGCCGCGCTCCGCATTCGGCCCGAACGCGTGGCCGATCGCCGCCACGTACACGCGGTCGGCGTCGCGCGGGTCGATGACGACGTCGCCGATCTGCTGCGTGTCGTTGAGGCCGAGGTGCTGCCAGTGACCTCCGCCATCAGTCGAGCGATAGACGCCCGTTCCGTAGGTCAGATCCTCGCGCGGCTGCGATTCTCCTGTGCCGACGTAGATGACGTTGGGGTCCGACTGCGCGACGGCGATCGCTCCGACCGACGAGATGTCGGACCTGCCGTCGGTGACGTTGCGCCACGTCTGTCCCGCGTTCGTCGTCTTCCACACGCCGCCATTGACGGCGCCCATGTAGAACACCAGCGGGCGAGAGGGATCGCCGGCCACGGCGTCGACGCGTCCACCGCGAAACGGGCCGACCAGACGCCAGCGCAGCGCCTTGAACCGCGAGGACGTGGCGGTCGGGCTCGAGTAGAGGCTCGAGTCGTATGCGGGGTTGAGTATCGCCGGCGGTGTCGCGCGCTCGGTCGGCCGCGGGTTTCGAACCTGCGCGCCGAGCGCCGCCGGTGCTGCGGCGACGAACAGGGTCGCGAGACGAAATCGTGTCGTGAAAAGGGGCACGTTTGTACCTGGCTGAGGTCTTTCGGTGCTGAACTTGCCGAGCATAGGTTACAGACTGAGCATCTCACCGCGGAAGGGAGATGCGCGTGCCGGTCACGGCCAAGCTGTCGAAGGCGTTTTACGATCGACTGGGCGAGGAAATCGCCAACGAATTGGTGGAGTGGTTTAACCAGGTGGACGCGACGTACCGCTCTGATCTTCGCGAGGTGAACGAGCTCAACTTCGCGCGTTTCGACGCGAAGCTGGAGCAGCGCTTCGCGCAGTTCGACGCGAAGTGGGAGCAGCGCTTCGCGCAGTTCGACGCGAAGTGGGAGCAGCGCTTCGCGCAGTTCGAGGCGAAGTGGGAGCAGCGCTTCGCGCAGTTCGAGGCGAAGTCGGAACAACGCTTTGCGCAGTTCGAGATCAGATTCGCGGAGCTCGAAGCGAAGATGGAGCGCCGCTTTAGCGAGCAGGCGCGCTGGATGTTTGTGTGCTGGGCGACGCTCCTCGCATCGAACATCGCGCTCTGGATGCGCAACTGACCTCAGCGTAGCACCCGGAGCGTCGAGGTCGCCCAGTCCCGCGCGTGAAGTGTCCCAGGAATCGCTACGCCTATTCGTTCGACGACGCTCCGCCGAAGACGTTCATCCGTAGCCTGCCGCAGCACCAGATCTCTCGCGCGGAACCTACCGGCGCGAGAGATCGGCCTCCGCGGCGATGAATCCGAACGCGGGCCAGTTCCCGCCGGCGACGATCTCGCGCAGCAAGCGGATGCCGTCGTCGCGGCGGCCGAACAGCATGTGCCAGTTCGCGACGCCGTATGCGAGGGTGACGTACTGCGTCGACGCGTGGTTCGTGCCTGCCGCTTTCATGATGGAGTCTGGCGAGATCGCGCCCTTGTACATGAGGAGAAGGTCGCGGTACGAGTCGTTCTCGATGACGTGCAGGTCCGGCGTGATCGGCGCGAGGACCGCGGCCGCTTCGGCGTCGCGGCCGAGCCGGCGCAGCGCGAGATAGTGCCAATACGCGATGGACACGCGCCGGTCGTCGTTGCGCGCGGCGGCGAGCTCGCGCTGATAGATGGGAAGTGCGCGCCGATAGTCGCCCTTCAGATAGTAGGCGAGCGCCAGATGGTAATCGATGTTGGAATGCAGCGTCCCGATGGGCGTGTTCTGCGCGTTGGGCTGACCGTCGGGCTCCACCTGGTCAGGGGTTCCCTGGACGAGACGTGCTGCACGCTCGAGATCGCCAATCGCCGCGTCCAGCTTGCGGACGCTGATGTAGCGATGCCCGCGGTGGCGATACATCCACGCGTTGTCGGGATACAGTGCGATGCCCTTTGTGTAGACGTCGATCGCCTCGCCGAATCTGCCCAGATATCCCAGGCGCCGCGCGAGCCAGATGATGGAGTCCGGATCCGTGGGCCGCTGCTCGTATGCCGCGCGCGCGGCGGCGAGCTGAGTCTCGTAACGCGCGCGGGCCTCGGCGGATAACGGTATCCCGCGTAAGGTGTCTCCCTGCAGCGAGATGGCTTCGAATGGCGCGGGTACTGGTGTCGCGGTTGTGGCGACAGTTGCGCATGCCGATACGGCGATCGCAAGCGCGATGATGGCCGTTTGCGGGTGAACGTTTGGTCTGTGGTCCATGGCAGAAATGTTGCGACGTGGGTGTGGTGTCGAACATCCCGATCGAGAGGAATTGGAACGAAATGTCAGAGCGCCACAAGCCACACAACGGACGCGACCGCTCGGGTCACTTTCGCGTGAAGCAGGCCGACGTCGAAGACCTGCGCACCGAACCGGACGGCGAGGAGTTCATTCGTGACGATGTGCGCCTTGGCGGCGCGGTCGCGGACGTCAGCGTCGAGGGCGCGAAGCGCGCGCAGCGCATCGGCGAGCTGGTGGAACAGAATCGGGAGAACGTCGAGAAGATCAGCTCGGAGGAGTGAGTCGTAAACGTCGCGCAGCGCCTGTTGGCGCGAGCGACGTGATGTGGCTCACTTTGCGCGCCGCGGCCGCGCTCAACTTTGGTGTCGCGGAAATCGCAGTCTGATTTGCCACGCGGCCTCAGATCCGGTTTTCACTCCGTGGTAGTCCCTCGTCCGGGGCGCCGATGAGTGACGTCAACTGGAACGTCGAGCTGCGCAAGCTGGAGCGCGAGTTCGGCGGACTGCCCCCCGAGCCTACGGCCGCGGAGCAGAACGCGCGTCGCGCCGCGGAGCGACGCGCGCGCGAGCTGCAGGACGCAATCAACGCGCGCATCGGCGCGGCCGTGCGGTCCGTGCTCGTGGCCGCGCTGGGCGCCGCGCTGTACTTCTGGCCGTACGATCGCGCGTGCGGCCTCGGGTTGAGCGCTTACCTCGCTGCCGCCGTCGTTTTCACCGTCGGCGCGCTGTGGGTGTTCGCCTATTCGTGGCGCCACCGGCTCGCGAAGACGCACGGCGCGGCCCTGCTGATGCTCCTCGCCGGCATCGCGCTCGTCGGCGCGCAGGCGCTGCCGCGACTGCCCGCGCCCTGGATCGACGCTGCATACCGGCACGAGTGGTCGTGCCGGTAATTCACCGTCACAGCGAGCGCTTGATGCGCTCGATCTGATTCAGGTGCAGCAGGTCGTGGCCCGCGTACAGCCGCATCATGTGCGCGACGCTCTCCTCGCCGCGCTCCGAGTGCACGCCGACGCGCTGCAGCTCCGCGGGTGACGCGCGGCGCACGAGCCGCAGATTGGCGCCGCGCAGCACGGCGAATTCGCTCACCGCCTGATGCGCATCCGCCTGCGCGTACTGCAGGCGATCGGCCCACGCGTCCTGATCGTACCCCGTGATCGTCGGCCGATCCTGCGCGAGCACGAGCCGCATGCGCCAGCCCCACACGAGCTCGGAGTCGGCGAGATGCTGCATGACCTGCGCGATCGACCACTTGCCGGGCGCTTCAGGGTGCGTGAGCTGGGCCGACGACAATCCGGAAAGCGCGGTGCGCAGCGCGGACTCCGAACGCTCGAGAACGTCGAGGGGTTTGCGATCGCCGAGGAGATCGAGGATCGCCGACGTATACGCCCTGCCCTGTTCCTTCGAGCTCGAGGCTGGGTTCGTGAATACCGACATGGACGCTCCTGCAGTGACAGCAAACCATTTGAACCGCAGAGGTACGCGGAGGCTCGCGGAGGAAAACAAACAAGTTGGTGCAGTCCTGTTCAAGTTCTCCCCTGCGTCCCTCCGCGTACCTCCGCGGTTCGGGTGTCTTGCTCTCTTGTGCGCGGGCGGCCTGCATCCGAGGATTAGCCGATGCGGCGACCGCGTCTCAGCCCGCTCGAAATGTTCAACATGAGCTTCGGCTTCCTCGGCATTCAGTTCGGCTGGGGGCTGCAGCTCGCGAACATGTCCGCGGTGTACGAGCGGCTCGGCGCGCGGCCGGACGAGGTGCCGCTGCTCTGGCTCGCCGCGCCGGTCACGGGTCTCGTCGTGCAGCCGATCATCGGCGCGCTGAGCGACCGCACGTGGGGACCGCTGGGACGCCGGCGCCCGTATTTCCTCACCGGCGCCATTCTCGCGTCGATCGCGCTGTTCGTCATGCCGACGTCCAGCACACTGTGGATGGCGGCGTCGCTGCTCTGGATCCTGGACGCGTCGATCAACATCTCGATGGAGCCGTTTCGCGCCTTCGTCGCCGACAAGCTCGATCCGTCGCAGCGCACGGCGGGATTCGTGATGCAATCCTTCTTCATCGGCGTGGGCGCGAGCCTCGCCAACGCGCTGCCGCTGCTCCTGAGTTGGCTCGGCATCGAGGGAAGCACGACCAGCGGCGTCCCGCTGACGGTGAAGTATTCGTTTCAGGCCGGCGCCGCGGTGTTTCTCGTCTGCGTGCTCTGGACGGTCGTCACGACGAGCGAGTTTCCGCCCGAGGATCCGGCGGCATTCGAGCGCGCGCGCAAGGGTCGGCTCGGTCTTGGGCCGCTCTTCGCAGAGATCGCTGCGTCCATTCGCGAGATGCCGCGCACGATGCGTCAGCTCGCGGTCGTGCAGCTGTTCACGTGGCTCGGCCTCTTCTGCATGTGGCTCTTCTTCGTGCCGGCCACTGCGCGACACGTGTTCGGCGCCACGGACGCGAAGTCCGCGCTGTACACGCAGGGCATCGAATGGGGCGGCTTCGCGTTCGCGTTCTACTCGATCACGTGCTTCGTCGTTGCGCTGGTACTCCCGAAGCTTGCCGACGCCACCAGCCGGAAGGCCGTCCACGCCGGCGCGCTCGTTTGCGGCGCCGCCGGTTTGTTGTCCGTATATCTGATTCACGAGCGATACCTGCTGCTGCTGAGCATGGTGGGCGTGGGCGTCGCATGGGCGTCGATTCTGTCGATGCCGTACGCGATCCTGTCGACGGCGCTGCGTCCCTCGCGGATGGGCGTATACATGGGAGTCTTCAACTTCTTCATCGTCATCCCCGAGATCGTCGCGGCACTGGCCTTCGGTCCGGCGATCCGCGCGCTCTTCGGCGAGAACAACCCGAACGCGCCGCTCTACGTCGTGATGATGGGCGGCGTCTTCCTCCTCGTCGCGGCGGCGCTCGTGGCGTTCGTGGAAGACGTCGGGGTCCGTGTGCCGGACGACGCGGTCATCGCCGGCGACGTGAAAGAGCCTCTCACGGTTCAGGAGTCCGTGCAGCCGGTGCCGAGCTCCGGCCCACGCTGACTCTCAACCACAACTGCTGCTCGGGGGAAACTGCAGAAGTAGGATCAAAGTTTTTCTCCTGACGTCTTGCGCCTCTTCCTGCCTCTCCCCCGAGAAGCAGTTGTAGGTCGCTACCGCACTACGGAACGCTCGCCGTCGCGCGGTCGAGCTGCTCGATCGTCGCGATCGAAGGCCCATGCTCGCGCTTGAGCTTCGCCGACACGCGCTCGGCCTGCCGCAGAACGCGAAGCACGTTCCCGCCCGCGAGCTTCCGAAGATCGGCTTCCGTCCATCCGCGGCGCGCGAGCTCGGCGAAGAGCGCGGGAAACTTCGAGACGTCCTCGAGCCCGACCACCGTCTCCGAGATGCCGTCGAAGTCACTCCCGATGCCGACGTGATCGACCCCGGCGATACGGCGCACGTGCTCGATCTGGTCGGCGACGTCCGCGAGGGCTGCCTTTGGGCGGGGATGCGTGACGCGCCACGCTTCCACGTCTGCACGCGCCGCGGCCGAGTCGTTCGGATGTGCGCGCCGCGAAGCCACGATGCGTGCGCGCAGCGAGTCGTCGTCCTCCTTCACCGCCTTGTTCACGAACGCCGTCACGAAGGGCACCATGACGACGCCGCCGTTCGCCGGCACGCGCGCCAAGATGGAGTCGGGAACGTTGCGCGCGTGATCCACGAGCGCCCGGGACCCCGAATGGGAGAAGATCACGGGGGCGGCGGTGACGTCGAGCGCGTTGCTCATCGTGCCGGGTGACACATGTGAGAGATCCACGAGCATCCCGAGCCGATTCATCTCCCGCACGACCTCGCGGCCGAAGGGAGTGAGACCGCCGTGCCTCGCGGAGTCCAGCGCCGCGTCCGCCCAGTCGAGCGTCACGTTGTGCGTCAGCGTCATGTACCGCGCGCCCAATTCGTAATACGCGCGCAGCAGCTCCAGCGAATTCTCGATCGCGTGGCCGCCCTCGAGTCCCAGGAGCGACCCGATTCTGCCGCGCCGGATCGCGAGCGGGATCGCATCCGCGTTTAGCGCCCATTCCAGCGCGGGATACCTGGCGACGACGCGGCGCGCGATGTCGATCTGCTCGAGCTGCACGCGTGCATATCCGGGGCGACTGGCCACCGCGCCCTTGGGCCTGTAGGCGGCGTCGTCGGGCTCGCCCGGGATGTACACCGACCAGAACTGCGCGCCGACGTGCCCCTGCTTGAGCCGCGCGAGATCGGTGTGCCCGGGCGTCGTGTTGCGGAGGTCGTAGGCCTCGACGTCCATCGGATGCAGCGTGTCTTCGCGAATGCGCCACGCCAGGTCGTTGTGGCCGTCGATGATCGGCTGCGCCGCGAGCGCGCGCATCGCGCGGGCCATGCTCGGGTCAGGGCGCGCCTGGGCAGTCGCGACGCTCGCCGAGATCGCGAGCGCCAGTCCGGCTAGAGCTCTTGTCATGCGGACAAAATGACTGGCTGGTCGGGATCGCGATAGCACTGGTCTCGGGGGAATGAGCAAGAAAGAAAAACCGGCACTACGCGCGAGACGCGACGGCTGCGGCGATTCGTTTCGTCTTCTCGACCAGCTCGATGAAGTCCGCGCGATAGCGGTCGTCACCCGCGGCGTCGCGCGCGAGAGCAAGCACGTCATCGTACGTCAGCTTGCCCTTGTGCTCGGAATCGCGCAGCAGCATCCCGTATCCCGCGACCGACAGCGCGAAGCGCAGGTCGCGCGATGGTGCCGCGTCGGAGTCGAACACCGGCTGCTGCAGCAGGCGGCTCACCGAATCGGTCGGCGGCTTGTAGCGCACGTTCACGAAGAGCAGCTCCTTGCTCTTGCCCTGGGGACGCGTTGCCTTCTGGTAGCGGAGCGCGGCGGTCGCGCCGACGTTGACGTCCACCTTCACGCCGACGGGAATGATCTCGTACAGCGCCGTGACCGAGTGCCCCGCGCCCATCTCGCCGGCGTCCTTCGTGTCGTCGACGAAATCCTCGTTGCGCAGCAGACGATTCTCATACCCGATCAGCCGATATGCCTGCACCGTTCGAGGGTTGAACTCGATCTGGAGCTTCACGTCCTTTGCGACGGTGAGCAGCGTCGCGCCCATCTCGTGCACGAACACCTTCCGCGCTTCCAGCAGGTCGTCGACGTACGCGTAATTGCCGTTGCCCTTGTCGGCGATTTGCTCGAGACGTCCGTCCTTGAGATTGCCCATCCCGAAGCCGAGCACGGTGAGCGCGGTCCCTTCGGCGCGTCGCTCCTCAACGAGACGCACGAGCTCCGACGTGCTCGACACGCCGACGTTGAAATCGCCGTCCGTCGCCCAGATGACGCGGTTGTTTCCTTCGGGGAGGAAATTCTGCTTCGCGACGTCGTACGCGAGGCGGATCCCGGCACCGCCCGCGGTGGAGCCACCAGCCTCGAGTCGTTCGATGGCGTCGAGGATGTGTACCTTGTCGGAGGCCGGTGTCGATGGCAGCACGAGACCAGCGCTGCCCGCGTACACCACGATCGCGACACGGTCCTCTTCGCGCAGCTCGTTCACGAGCAAACGGAACGCCTGCTTCACGAGCGGCAGCTTGTTCGCGGGCATCATCGATCCGGACACGTCGAGCAGGAACACGAGATTGCTCGGCGGAAGATCACGCGTGCGGATGCGCTTTGTCTGCAGGCCAACGCGGACGATGCGGTGCGTCGTATTCCAGGGCGCCGCGGTCACATCCGTCGTGATCGACACCGGTTGCTTGCCACTCGGCTCGACATACGCGTACGGGAAATAGTTCAGCATTTCCTCGATCCGCACGGCGTCCTTGGGCGGCATCGTCCCCGAATGGATGTGGCGGCGGACGTTAGTGTAGGACGCGCGATCCACGTCGACGGACAATGTCGAAAGAGGCGCCGACGCCACGGAGAGAAATCGGTTGTCCTCGATGTGCGAGTACTCTTCCGTATTCCAGTACCCATGCGTCACCGCGCCGCCCGCTGTCGCGGCCGTCTGACCACGGGTGAACGCGCCATTGTTGGCGCGAGACTTTCCGATCACCGGCGGCGGGATCGGCGCGGCCGCGGGCGAGCCTTTGATGTCATGCGCGCCGGTCACGACGATCTCCTCCAGTGCCACGTGCCCGCGCGTGAGCGTGAAGTTCACGGTGACCGTATCACCGCGGATCGGTACCGTGGCGACGGCCGGGTCATAACCCAGGGCGCGCACCCGCACACGCAGCGTCGAGGACGTCTCGGGGACCGCGAAGCGTGCGAGATAGGTTCCGTCGCCGGCTGTGTTGGCGGCCACGTACGGCCGCGCACCGTCCGCCGAGGTGATTACCACGTTCGCGCTCACGACTCCGGCGCCGGACGCAGAATCCTTCACGGTGCCCCGCACGACCACCGTGCGCGCGGCGACCGACAGCGCCGTCGGAACGGCGCTCGCAACGAGTAAGGCGAGAACTACGAGTACGGCTTGCATGGTGCGCCTCCTCTCCAAGGTCTACGGCATCGCAGGTGAGGTGGCGCGCACGCGCGTGTGCGTCAGGCTTCCTTAATGGGCAACTCCGCCACCGGCACGGATCGTCACCTTCTGCCTCGCTCGATGGGAGACGCCGGGTTTACCGGCACTTGCACACCGGTCTACCGCGTCGCGACGGCCTCGCGCGTTCCCCCGCCGTGCGCGCGAGCCACGCGGACCATGGCCTCGATGCTGCGCTCGACGTCGTCGTCCGTGGTCGCCCACGAGCTGACGCTGATGCGCATCGCGGTCTGCCCCTGCCATACCGTCTCGCCGCACCAGCACGTGCCCTCGCGCTGCAGCGCGGCAATCACGCGGCGCGTCGTGGCGGCATCCCCGAACGACACGAGCACCTGATTCAGCGCGATCTCGTTCAGGATCGGGTATCCCGCCGCCGCGAGCTCCTCGCCGAAGCGTCGCGCCTGGCGACAGTTGCGCTCGATCATCTCCGCGACACCCGAACGCCCGAGGTGGCGGAGTGCGGCCCAGACGTCCACGCCGCGGGCGCGGCGCGACAGCTCCGGCGTGTAGTCCGACGGATTCCGCTGCGGCGTCTCCGTCGGAAGGTATTCTGCGCTGATCGCCATCGACCGCCGCAGCGCGTCACCGTCGCGCACGAATGCGATGCCGCTGTCGTACGGCACGTTGAGCCACTTGTGGCCGTCGGTCGCCCACGAATCCGCCCGCTCGATGCCCTCGACGAGATGTTTCCGCGTCGGCGCGACGCGCGCCCAGAGGCCGAAGGCGCCGTCCACGTGGACCCACGCTCCGTTGGCCCGCTCGCATATCTCTGCGATGGTGTCGCACGCGCCGGTGTTCACGTTGCCGGCCTGCGTGCAGACGATCGTCGGCCCATTGATCTTCGGAAATGCGTCCGGGCGCATGCGCCCGTGCGCGTCCGTCGGCACCTTCACGACGCGATTGCGTCCGAAGCCCACGACACCGAGCGCCTTGAAGAGCGTCGGATGCGACTCGGCGCTCGTGATGACGGTGATCTCCGGCGCGTGAAAGAGCCCCTGCGCCTCGACGTCCCAGCCAACTTTCGCGAGCACGGCATGCCGTGCCGCCGCGAGCGAGGTGATATGCGCGACGGTCGTGCCGGTGACGAAGGCGCCCGCGCAGGTGGACGGAAGGCCGAAGAGATCGAGCAGCCACCGGAGCGAGACCTGCTCGAGCTTCGACGTCCCCGGCGTCGAGATGAACAGGCCCGTGTTCTGGTCCCATGCGGTCGCGAGCCAATTCGACGCCACGGTCACCGGGAGCGAACCGCCGATGACGAAGCCGAAGAACCGCGGGCCGGCCATCGCCATCGTCGCCGGCGACCCGATCGTGTCCAGCTCGGCGATGACCCTCTGCGGCGGAATCGTTTCGTCCTGCAGCTCGACGTCGAATGCCGCGAGACCCGCGATCGCTTCCTCGCTCGGTGCGACACTCCGCGTCTCGATGTCGCGGAGGTAGCGCGCCGCGCGCTCGGCGGTGCTGCGAAGAAGATCACTCATATAAGGAAGTGTACGGCCCGCCGAACACTTCGCCTAGCCGACTGTTGCGGCCAGAGTAGCGGCGTTACAGGTCGCGAATCGCCTCGACGTTCCTGGATCTCGCCCATAGCGCAAAGCCGCCCGCAAAGGCGTTGGCGTTGCTGCCGAGACGGGTGCGCGGCGGCAGCTGCTTCAGGCGGCGCGCATTTCCGCCGCCGAGCACGACGTAGTCGATCTCGAAGGCGGCGAAAAAAAGTGCGAGCACCTTTGCGACGTGGCGGCGCCATACGGGCTTGCCGAGACGCAGCATTCCCGCTTCACCGACGTAGTCCTCGTACGTCTTGTCGCGATACGGCAGGTGACCGAGCTCCATCGGGATGAGTGTGCCCTCGCGGATCATGCACGAGCCGAGGCCGGTCCCGAGTCCGAGGAACAGCATGTTGCGGCCGCGGTAGCTGCCGAGCGCCTGCATCGCCGCGTCGTTGATGATGCGCACCGGCTTGCTGAAGGCGCGACCGAAGTTGAACCCGATCCACCCCCGTCCGAGGTTCCACGGGTCGACGGTGATGCGTCCACGGATGACGCGCCCGGGATACCCGATCGAGATGGCGTCGAAGCTCCACCCGGCGGTGGCCTCCTTGACCTTGCGGACCATGGCGTGCGGCGTGAGCCTCGGCCCGGACGGGATCTTCACGGGCTTTCGCTGGCCGGACGCCAGCAGCTTGATGTTTTGACCGCCGACGTCGATGACGAGAATCTTCACACGCGGATCGATAGGGATAGGTGATGGGGATAGGGGAGAGGAATAGATGGGCCTGATAGTATGGACGCGCCGCGCAAGCGCGGCGAATCACAGGAGGAGTCATGAATCGCGGACGTACAGTGCTCGTGTGTGGGCTGTCCTTTCTGGCAGGCGCGGGCGCGATCTTGGCGCAGCAGCAGCGCGCCACTCGGCGCGAGCCGCAGTTCGAGAACGACGAGGTTCGCGCGTGGAAGTCCACGATCATGCCGAACCAGCCGCTGACGCAGCACCGGCATGACCACGGCCGGGCGCTGATCGCGCTCGTCGGCGGCCGGCTGAACGTCATCGATCCGAACGGCAAGGCGGTGACGACGTACGACTGGAAAAGCGGCAAGGCCTACTGGCTGGACGCGGACCCGCCTGGACAGACGCACGCCGACGTCAACACCACGAAAAAGCCGATCGAGGTCATCGTCGTCGAGCTGAAGAACGACAAGGGCCAGACGACCACGCGCGGCCGCTGAATCCGAGGACGCGGCTCAAACCCTTTCTTCCCCTTGACTATCTAAGGGATAGTGTTGAAAATTCAGCGTACTTCCCTAGATAATCAGAGGGTAGCGCTGCCATGAAGACGGAACTTCTGCACGGCACACTCGAGGTCATGATCCTGAAAACACTGTCCTGGGGCCGGATGCACGGTTACGGCATCGGCCGGTGGATCGAACAGCAGGGCGGGGACGCGCTCAGCATCGAGGAGGGGTCACTGTATCCCGCGCTGTACCGCCTCGAGCGGAAGGGCTGGATCGACGCGGAGTGGGGCGTGTCGGAGAAGAACCGTAAGGCGAAGTACTATCGCCTCACTCCGGCGGGACGCGCCGCGCTGCGGGCGCATACGTCGCTGTGGAGCAACTTCGCGCTCGCGGTGGGCCGGGTTCTCAGCTCGACGCAAGCACCTCAGCGGGCCTAAACGACAAACCATCTGAACCGCAGAGGACGAAGGACCTCAGCGGCCTAACACGACAAACCATTCGAACCACAGAGGTCCGCGGAGGTGCGCGGAGGAGGAATGAATGGTTCCCGTCATTAACGCATTTGCTCTGCGATCCTCCGCGCCCTCGGCGGTTCACATGTCTTTCCGTGATGTGAGATGAAACAGTATTCGCCGCGCTGGCGACGATATGTGCGCTTCTGGCGCACCGACGTGCGCGCGGACGTGGATGAGGAATTCGAGTTCCACCTGCGGGAGCGCATCGACGACCTGGTCGCCCGCGGGATGGACGCGCGGTCCGCGCGGGACGCGGCCCTGCGCCACTTCGGTGACATCGACGGGATCAAGGCAACCTGCCGCGTGATGGCGGCCGACACGGAGAACAGGATGAGACGTTCGGAGATGCTCGCCGTCGCGAAGCAGGACGCGACGTATGCCCTGCGCATGATGCGCTCCAATCCGGCCTTCACCGCCGCGATCGTGCTGACGCTCGCGCTCGGCATCGGCGCGACCACGTCGATCTTCAGCGTCGTGAACGCGGTGCTGCTGCGTCCCCTGCCGTACGCGGATCCGGAGCGTCTCACGCTGGTCCAGGAGACGCTCGGCCCCGACGGGCGCGGGGGCGCATCCGTGGGCCACTTCCACGACTGGAAGGAGCAGACGAGCAGCTTCAGCGCGATGGCGGCGGCGCAGGGCCGGACGTTCATTCTTTCGGACGGTGAGCCGTTGCGCGTCTTCGGGCTGCGCGTCACGCCGGACTTCTTCGAGATCCAGAAAATGCGTCCGCACGCCGGACGTTATTTCCTGCCGGGAGAGACCGCGGACTCGCGCGTCATCGTCCTGAGCCATCCGCTGTGGCAGACGCGCTTCGCGGGCGACGCGTCGATCGTCGGCAAGGAGATCACGCTCAACGGCGAGCGACATACCGTCGTCGGCATCGCGCCGAGGGCGTTCTCCCTGTCCGATTCGGACGAGCGTCTCTGGGTGCCGCTCACGTTCGCGCCCGAGCAGCGAACGAATTACGGCGCGCATTTCCTCACCGTGTTCGCCAAGCTCAAGCCCGGCGTCACGATCGAGCAGGCGATGCGCGACCTGCAGCGCGTCACCGAGGACATCCGGCGCCGGCAGCCCGAGCAGATGGTCGAACGCGGCGTCACCATACGTTCGCTGACCGAGGTCCTTGTCGGTGATTACGACAACCAGCTGTGGGTCCTGCTGGGCGCGGTGACGTTCGTGCTGCTCATCGGATGCGGGAACATCGCGAGCCTGCTGCTCGCGCGGGCGACGGCGCGCCGTAAGGAGATCGCGATTCGCGGCGCCATCGGCGGCACGCGCGGACGTCTCGTGGGGCAGCTGCTGACCGAGAGCTTCGTGCTGGCGTTCGCCGGCGGTCTGCTCGCGCTCGTCGTCGCGCACTTTGGCGTGCGATTCTTCATCGCCATGGGCCCGACGGAGGTGCCGCGTCTCACGGAGGCGGGACTCCAGCCGACCGTCGTATTGTTCGCGCTCGGGATCACGGTCCTGTGCGGCGCCCTGTTCGGTCTTGCCCCCGCGATGCGCGCGACGCGTGTGGATCTCCAGGGCGAGCTGCGCGAGGGTGGACGCGGATCGAGCGGCGTGGTGCGCGACCGCACGCGCGCCGCGTTAATCGTCACGGAGATCGCCGTCGCGCTCGTGCTGCTCGTGAGCGCCGGCCTGTTCGTGCGCAGCGCGATCCAGCTCCAGCGCATCCCCCTCGGCTTCGACCCGACGAACGTCACCATGATGCGCGTCTCGCTCCCCGCGGACCGCTACAAGGAGCCGCCGCAGGTGGTGGATGCGTTCCAGCACATCGTGCGCGAGGTGCGCGCCATCCCCGGCGTGGAGATCGCCGCTGCGAATACACGCGTGCCAATGTGGGGCGGCAGCATCGACATGGGGATCACCGTCGACGGCATGACGATGGATCCGAACAAGGTTCTCCTGGGACACTTGCGCCTGTCGACACCGGGCTTCATCGAGGCATTGAGGATTCCGCTGCTCAAGGGCCGGCTGCTCCAGGAGTCCGACATTGCCGCTGGTGCGCCGTGGGTGATCGTCGTGAATCAGACCTTTGCCAAGACGGTCTTCGGGAACGCCGATCCGCTCGGCCGGAGGATCTCGGGGTGGGAGAGGAAGGAGGATCCCCAGTGGCGCGAGATCGTCGGCGTCGTGGGAGATACGCGCGCCTTCGGCAGACAGAACGACGTGCCGCCGGAGATCTACATACCGTTCACCCAGGCGCCGGATGGCGCGTGGAACGCGTTCCAGCGCCAGATGACGGTCGTAGCGCGCGCGAAACCCGGGATCAACGTCGCCGGCTCGGTACGGCGCGCGGTGAACAAGGTGGATCCCTTGCTGCCGATCTGGGATGTGCAGACCATGGACGACGTGCTGCGCCAGTCGACGGCGTCGCGCCGCTTCAGCACCTTGCTGATCTCGATGCTCGGCCTCACCGGCCTCCTGCTCGCCGCGATCGGCATCTACGGGGTCATCGCGTTCTTCGTGACGCAGCGGACGCAGGAGATCGGCGTCCGCATCGCGCTCGGCGCCAGCACGCGCGCCGTCACCGGCATGGTCGTCCGCCAGGCGCTCAGTCTCGCGGCGCTCGGGATTGTCGCGGGTGGTCTGGCGGCGTACTGGGCGACGCAGGTGCTCGGCACCATGTTGTTCCAGGTCGGCGCCCGCGATCCGGTCGCATACGCTGGGGCCGCCGGCGTGCTGCTGGCTGTCGCGATCGGGGCTGCGTGGTTGCCCGCCCGACGCGCCGCAAAGGTGGATCCGATCAAGGCGCTAGGCGCTGCATAGCGAGCCGCCTCACGCGAACCGCAACTGCTTCTCGGGGGAAACAACAGGAAAGAACCTGGATAAGTCAGGAAGAAAAAAGTTCAGGTTGACATCAAAAACCTCCTTCTGTCGTTTCTCCGGTCTTCCTGCGGGTCCCCCGAGCAGCGGTTGGAGCTGCTCTACGGTGGACCAGAGCCATTTGGGTGAGAAAGGCCGATATGCAGATACGCAAACTGGGAAAGAGCGGGCTCGAGGTCTCCGCCCTCGGACTGGGCTGCATGACGATGAGCAGCGGCTACGGGTCCGCCGAGGAGCGCGACGAACGCGAGTCGATCGCCACGATCCATCGCGCCATGGAGCTCGGCGTCACCTTCTTCGACACCGCCGAGGTGTACGGCCCCTTCACGAACGAGGAACTGGTGGGACGTGCGCTCAAGGGCAAGCGCGACCGCGCCGTCATCGCCACGAAATTCGGCTTCAGGATTCAGAACGGCGCCAATGTGGGTCTCGACAGCCGACCCGAGCACGTCAGCGAAGCCGTCGAAGGCTCGCTCCGCCGACTCGGCACCGACCGCATCGACCTTCTCTATCAGCATCGCGTCGACAAGTCGGTCCCGATCGAGGACACCGTGGGCGCGATGGCGGCGTTGGTGCGCGAAGGCAAGGTGCGCTTTCTCGGACTTTCAGAAGCGGGAGAGCAAACCATCCGACGCGCGCACGCAGTGCATCTGATCTCCGCGCTGCAGAGCGAGTATTCGCTGTGGGAGCGCAACCTTGAGCCACGCATCATCCCGTTGCTGCGCGAGCTTGGCATCGGTCTGGTACCCTTTGCGCCGCTCGGCCGCGGTTTTCTCACGGGTTCTGTGAAACGCGCCGAGGAGCTGCCGGCGGACGACTTCCGCCGCGGGGACCCACGGTACCAGGGCGCGAACTTCGACGCCAACCTGCGGGCCGCGTCCGCCGTCCGCGACCTGGCGACGCGGAAGGGAGCCGCTCCGGGGCAGATCGCGCTCGCGTGGCTGCTGCACAAGGGGCCGGACATCGTGCCGATTCCAGGCACCAAGCGCCGCGCGTACCTGGAGGAGAACGTGGGCGCGGCGGCTATCTCGCTCAGCGAAGCGGAGATAGCGACGCTCGACGCCGCGCTGGCGCCGGAGAGGGTGGCCGGGCCGCGCTACAACGACGAACGGATGTCGACGATCGATCGCTGATGTCGATTTTCCACTCCCTCGTTCGACGTCAGGACAAAGGGAGGAAACAATGCCGACACCCACAGCTGGAACTGCGGTCTCGAAGGATGGAACTCGAATCGCCTACGACGTCACCGGCAATGGGGCGACCGTCGTCCTGGTGCACGGCGCGCTGGGATACAAGGACGTCGCCTGGGCGAGGAAGCTGGCGAACGACCTTGCCGGCCACTTTCGCGTCGTGTCGTATGACCGGCGTGGATGCGGAGGCAGCTCCGACACGCCACCCTTCAGCGTGGACAGGGAGATCGATGACCTCGACGCAGTGATTCGCGCGGTCGGCGATTCACCGATCGTCGTCGGAATCTCCTCGGGAGCCGCGCTGGCGCTCGAGGCGGCGGCGCGCGGCGTGCCCATCGGACGACTTGTCGCTTTCGAGGCGCCGTACATGGTGGGCGAGCACCGCAAGGCGGAGCACGCGCGCTACGAATCGGAAGTGCGCAACCTCGTCGCGCGCGGCGACCGCGACGGCGCCCTCAAGCTCTTCATGCGCACCGTCGGCCTCCCCGCCGTGGCGGTCGCCGTCATGCGGTGGATGCCATTCTGGAAGCAGCTCCGTCCTGTCGCTCATACGCTGCCCTACGACGCTGCGTTCATGAACGGCTTCGAGCTGCCGTCGGCGCGTCTGGCGAGGGTCCGCGTTCCCACGCTGGTCGTGGGAGGAGGAAAGAGTCCCGCGGCGCTCAAAGCCGCCGTGCGCGCGGTGGGCGGCGCGGTGCCGGGCGCCCAGGTCGTCGAGATTCCCGATCAGTCCCACAACATCCAGGGATCGGCGCTGGCGCCGGTGGTTCAGCGGTTCGCTCAGGCATCCTGAGGTTGCGTCCCCAACAGTACGCGTGACATGGTTCCCCGGTCCTCACCCTTGTCAGTTCGACAGGAGGCGCGTATCTCTTCCCTGGTCAGTTCGACAGGAGTAACTCGTGGGCACGTCCGCCGACGTCCTGAAAGGCACGCTGGATCTCCTCGTGCTCAAGGCGCTGTCCCTGGCGCCATTGCACGGCTGGGGGATCAGTCAGCGCATCCAGCAGCTGTCGCGCGACGCGTTCCAGATCGGGCAGGGATCGCTGTACCCCGCGCTCTACCGCCTCGAGAGCAAGGGGCTCGTCAAGGGTGAGTGGGGCACGACGGAGAACAACCGCGACGCCAAGTACTATCGGCTGACCGCGGCCGGCGCGCGAGTGCTCGAGACGGAGACGGCGGAGTGGCGTCGCTTCGCCGACGCCCTCGATCTCGTGCTGCTCACGGAGGCGTGAGTCATGTCCGCCGTGGGCGTCCGGATGTGGGTTCGCGCGCTGCTGTTCCGCCGCCGCGTCGAAGCCGAGATGGACAAGGAGATGCGCCTGCATCTCGATCTCGAGACGGAAGCGAACATGCGCGCCGGGATGCCGCCGGAGGTCGCGCGCCGGAACGCCCTGATCGCCTTCCGCGGCGTCGACCGCGCACAGGAGGATTACCGCGATGCACTCGCGACGCGCTTCGTCGACGAGTGCGGGCGCGACGTGCGCTACGCGGCGCGCCTGGCCCGCCGGTCGCCGGCGTTCACCGTCACGGCGCTCACGCTGCTCGCACTCGCCGTCGGGACCGCGAGCGCCATCTTCTCGGTTGCGTACACGGTGCTTCTCCGGCCGCTCCCATACGCACACCCGGAACGGCTGGTGTTCCTCTCCGAAGGCGGGTACGGAGTCGCGTGGCCGAATTACGTGGATTGGCGCGCCCGTGCCACGGTCTTCACCAGCCTCGCCAGCTCCGTCGCCGACGCCGTGGTCATCACGCGTGGCGAGACGCCGCTGCGGGTCGACTCCCGCGCGGTGACCGCAAATTTCTTTCGCGTCCTCGGCGTGCCCGCATTCAAGGGGCGCGTGTTCGACGACGCCGACGCACGCCCGGACGCGCAGGCCACGGCCGTGGTCAGCCACGAGCTGTGGACGCGCGAGCTCGGCGCGGATCCGGCCGTGATCGGGAAGACGCTGCCTCTCTCGCGTGGGCCGTTCACGATCATCGGTGTCTTGCCACGCGGCTTCCGCTACATGACGCCCGCCGACGTCTACGTCCTTCTCGAGCCACTCGTCGCGCGAAACAATTTTCGCGGAATGCAGAACCGTTACAACCGTACGTCGCTCTTCGCGGTCGGCCGGTTGAAGCCGGGCGTCCACGTCGGGGCCGCGCAAGCCGAGATGCACACGATCGCGACGGCGCTGATGAAAGAGTACCCGGCGGTGAACAAGGGGAATGACGTACCCGTCGTTCCGCTCATCGATCGAATCGTCGGCGCCACCGCGCCAACGCTCACCGTGCTCGCTGGCGCCGTCACGCTGTTGCTGCTGATCGGCTGCATCAACCTCGCGAGCCTGCTGCTGAACCGAACGGCGTCGCGAGCCCACGAATTCAGCGTTCGCGCGGCGATCGGCGGCAGCCGGCGCAGACTCGTCCAGCAGCTCGTGATCGAACAGACGCTCTTCGTCCTCGTCGGAGGGCTGCTCGGTGCGCTGGCAGGCGCGGGTATGCTCACGGCAATCGTGAGACTCGCGCCGCGCGACCTTCCACGTCTCGACGAGGTGCACCTGGACGTCGCGGTGCTTGGCGTCACGACGCTCATCGGCTGCGCGAGCGCGTTCTTGTTCGGAATCGGACCCGCTCTCAGGGCGTCCGGTATCACTCGCGGTGCGCTCGTCCTGCGATCAGGTGGCGGGCAGCGGTTTACGTCGTCGACGTCGGCCGTGCGCCGATGGTTCATGATCGCCGAGATCGCCGTAGCGACGGTGCTGTTGTTCGGAGCTGCGCTGATGGTTCACACCATGCTTCGGCTGACGCGCGTCGATCCCGGCTTCGATCCGCATCATGTGCGGACGTTCGCCTTCTCGTTCGCCGGTCCGGCGTGGTCGGGGCCGCAGGGGAGCGCCCGGATGCAAGCCTTTTACGGCGCCGCGCTTCAACGTCTGCGCGCGGTGCCCGGCGTAGAGAGTGCCGCGCTCGCCTATTCGCTTCCGATCGCCGGATCGAACTGGTGGAGTCAGTTCGGCATCCTGGGCAGGCCACCACTCGCAGCCGGGGACTTTGGTCCGAACGCGGGCATGGTGCCCGTGAGCGCGGGCTACTTCGAGACGCTGAAGATACCGCTGATCCGAGGACGATACTTCGACGCGACGGACACGCCTACTTCACTCCCCGTCGCAGTGATCAACAGCAGTCTCGCGACGAAGTTCTGGCCGGGTGAAGATCCCATCGGCCAACAGGTCAGAGGGGGCGCGGCGGGCAACGAGTACGGACCGGTGCGCACCATCGTCGGCATCGTCGGCGACATGAAATACCACGGCCTGGACCAGGAAGTACCGTACCAGCTCTTCATGCCGCTGCTTCAGGAACCGCGCTCTCCTGTGTTCGCGATCGCGCGCACGCATGTCGCGTTGCCCGCTTCGTCGCTGCAGGCCGCGGTGCGAGACCTCAACCGCACCATTCCGATCTTCAACGACCGCTCGCTCGATCAGGTGATGCGCGAGGCGTCAAGCCGGCGACGCATGGCGATGATCGTGCTCTCGGTGTTCGGTGGTGTGGCGGTACTCCTGGCGGCGATCGGACTCCATGGCGTCATCGCGCAAAGTGTGAGAGAACGGAAGAACGAGATCGGCATTCGCATGTCGCTCGGCGCCACCCAGCAAGAGGTCGTCCGGATGTTCCTGCGGCGCGGGATGGTCCCCGCCGGCGTGGGGCTGGCGCTTGGTCTGGGAGCGGCTGTAGCCGCAGCGCGGAGTCTGCGCAGCATCGTCTTCGGGCTGACCACGACCGACCCGCTCACCATCGCTGCAGTGATGGCGTTTCTCGCAGGCGTCGCCCTGGCCGCCTGTTATCTACCCGCGCGCTCCGCCGCGAGAGTGGATCCGGCCACGGCGCTCCGAGTCGACTGAACGCGAGCGAGCGGGCGCGCGATGAGCGCGATCGGCAGTCCCACGACGAACGCGTGTCCGGCGAGGAGGATCCAGAATATCGGGACACTCGCGGGCGTGTGGCGACCCTGCGTCAGCTGGATCACCACGTAGTCCATGAACAGCCAGACGCAGGGCCCGAACAACAGTCCGGTGACGATCGCGCCGCGAGTCGTGGCAAGCATGCGCGACAGCCAGGCGAGGCGTTGCGCGACGAGGAGGAAGATCGCGGACCACGCCGTCGCGATGAAGAAATGGATCGCGAGGCCGAGCAGCGCGGTCGCCGCGCCGCCCTGCATCGCGCCCGGTCCGATGAGATTCGACGCGATTCCCTGGAAGACGCCTGCGTACGTCGTGCGGTGGCGCCACCACACGCCGAGCGCGATCGCGAACAGGCCGTCGAGCACGCCGACGACGCAGCCTGCGAGGACTATACGACGAATGGGATGAACCGCTTGGTGCGCGCCATGTATTCGAGGTAGGGCGCACCGAGCTTCGTCGCCAGGGCGCGCTCCTCGACGGCGACGCGATACGCGTAGCCCGCGACGCTCAGCACTGTGGCGATGAGCGCGCCCAGCCATGTGCCGAGAGTGAGAGGGACACCCACCACCATGAGCACGCCGGCCGTGTACGCCGGATGCCGCACCAATCGGTACGGACCGGACGTCACGACGCGCTGATCATCGCGCACGCGCACCTCGCCGGTGAACGACTGTCCGAGCGCACGAAAGCAGATCCGGCGCAGCGTCGTGGCCGCGAGTATGATCGCGATGCCGATCCAGAATGCGACGCGCTGATCGTGGAAGCGGCCATATCGCGTCCAGGCGAGCCAGAAGACCGCGAGGAAGGCGACACCCTGCGTCATCATGACGACACCCAGTGACCCGCGGTCATCGGGCGCGGCACCCCGGGCCGCGGCGTTGGTCGCGCGGGCGACGATCGTCGACTCCGCGACGAACGACCACAGAAAGACCGCCACGAAGACGACGAAATACGGCAGCGTGAAGGCGAGCGGCCGCAGCGGCAGATCCCTCGCGACGCTCGGGATGACTACTGCTGTTGTGTCGCGGCCGTGACCGTGGGCTGCTTGCGCGTGAAGGTGAACACGCCGGCCGGCGTCGTCTGACGCATTTCCGTGACCTTGCCGTTCACGACGACGAACTCGAAGGTGACGTCGGCGAATTCACGGATGCGGAAACGATTGGCCTGCCACGGAATGAGATCCTGGAAGGTGCCCGACGCGCTCTGGATGGCGAGCGTGTTGTCCGGGCGCAGCACGACCTCCACCTTCGTGCCGCTCGGCGACTCGTACGTGCCGATGTATTGCCGCAGCGTCGACGCCATCGTCAGCGCGGGCGGCACGCGGCGCATGAACTGCACGGCCGCCTGGTCCAGCGACATCTCGGCGCGGTCCACCTCACCCTGAGGGTTCGTGACGAAATTCACCGACCACTTTCCGTTCTGCTCGTCGTCCGGCGTGTCGAAGCGGTCGTAGTGAAAGTGATACAGCGGCGCCTTGACCTTGTGGAAGCTGAACGTCAGCGCCGTGTCACCCTTGCCCACCTCGAGCACGCCGTACGCGGGGTTCTCGAACTCGCCGACGTAATCGTCGATGCGATGCGACGGCCGGGTGTTGGCGACGCGACCCGCGCCGGCGCGCGAGCGGGCGGTGCGTCCGATCTCCTTATTGCGGAGACGGATGGTGTTCTGGCGCTCGGACCAGGGCGTGAGCGACATGCCCAGCAGCCGCTCGTACACGTTGTACGACACGATGTTGTACAGCGGCGCCGCGTGGTCGCCGATGACGAACACGATCACGCCGATGGAATCGGTCGCCATGAACGACACCTGCGAGTGAAAGCCGTTGATGTCGCCACCGTGATACGTGATCAGATGTCCGCGATACGACGCCGTGTAGCGCCCCATGCCGTAGACCGCGTTGAGCAGCTCGCCCCAGCCGCGCAGCTCGAGCGCGGCGTTCGGCGTCGGCGTGGCGGGGGCCATGGTCGCCTGGATGACCTTTTTGGGGATGACCTGCTTCCCGTTGTACATGCCGCCGTTCATCTGCGCGATGAGCCAATGCGACATGTCGTTGATGCTCGAGAGGATCGAGCCGGCGGGTCCGACGCCGTCCTGCTCGCGATAATAGGGGATGTTCACGAGCTCGGTGCTCTCTCGGCGCTCCGTGTAACCGACGCCGTGGTCGGGAGTCCGCTCCATCTCGTCGATCGAAAAGATCGTACTGGTCATGCCGAGCGGCGTGAAGATCCGCTCGCGGACAAAGTTCTCCCAGCTCTTGCCGCTGAGCACCTCGATGGAACGTCCGGCGCCGATGTACATCATGTTGTTGTACAGGAACGTCGTCCGCATCGGCTCCGACGGCTCGAGATACCTGATGCGCCGGAACAGCTCGTCGCGCGACATGTCCGAGCGGTACCAGATGAGATCGTGGCGCGTGATGCCGGTGCGGTGCGACAGCATGTCGCGGATCGTCACGGTGCGATCCAGCTCGTCGTTGTAGAACTTGATCGCCGGGACGTAGTTCTTGATCGGCTTGTCCCAGTCGAGCTTACCCTCGTCGACGAGCAGCCCCGCCGCCGTCGCCGTGAACAGCTTGGTGTTCGACGCGATCGGCTGCAGCGTGTTCGGCGTGTATGGGAGCTTTTTCCCGTAGTCGCGATAACCGTACCCCTTCGCGAAGACGAGCTTGTCCTTCACGACGATGCCGACGCCGACGCCCGGCGCATTCCAGTCCTTGAGGACCTGTTCCATGTAGGCGTCGAACCCCTGGAGCTTCTGCTCGACAGAGGGCTGCGCGGGAAGTGCGGGGGCGGCCGCGAGAATCGCGAGCGCGGCAAGGCGGGTATGAGCGCGGAGGCTGATCATGCACAAGCATGCGCGTCGCGGCGATTCGCGGCAACTGCGCGTCGTCGAGGGCGACGAACGTACTCCTAGGTGCACTCCTTCGCGTAGGGCAGCTCGAAATAGAAGGTCGTGGCGACGTTGGGTGTGCTCTCCACCCAGACGCGGCCGCGGTGTGCTTGCGCGATACCGTGCGCAATGGCCAGCCCAAGACCGGTGCCCATGTGCGCGGTGCGCTCCGACTGCCAGAATCGGCGAAACACGTTCGGAAGCTCCGCCGCGGGGATTCCCGGGCCGTTGTCCGTCACGCTGAACACCGCGCCGCCGGCGTCGGTGACACGCGCGCGCACCACGATACGGGCGTCGGCCGGGCGCCGCCGCGCGAACTTGAGCGCGTTGTTCAGATAGTTGGCGAGCAGCTGCACGACGCGGTCGCGGTCCACGTACACGCGCCGTAACCCCGGCGCGATGTCGCATTCGAGGACGACGGAGCCCTGTTCGGCGGCCGCGCGAAACGCGTCGCACACCTCGGTTGCAAGGGCCGCCGGGTCCTCGCACCGGCAAGTGATGGTCAAACGATTTCCCTCGATGCGCGCAACGTCGAGCAGGTCCTGGATCAGACGGTTCATGCGCTCCGCGGACCGCGCGATCACCCCGAGCTGCGCCTGCCGCTGCTCGTCGCTGAGTTGAAGATCGGTGTCGAGGAGTAGCGACGCGCTCATGGCGACGGTGCTGACGGGGTTGCGCAGGTCATGCGATACGATGGAGAGCACCTCGTCGCGCGCGCGCACGGCCGCCTCCGCCTCCGCCCGTCGCCGTTCGCTCTCGGCGAGCGCGAGCAACTTCTGCAGGGCAATCGACGCGAGATCGCCGAGCGTCCGCACGCGATGGATGACACCCTGCTCGAACTCGGCCTCCTCGGGCGCGCGTATGAGGGCAAGCGCACCGAGCGGGCGCGCGTCCGCCATGAGCGGCACGAGGAATACCGAGCACCCGGGACACTGCTCCGTGAGATACGCCGCGATCGCCACGCCGATCCCTTCCCCGTGCGCGAGGAAGATCGGCTCGCCCTGACTGATGATCTCCTCCGTGAGCGACCCCGGATACGCGAAGCGTTGTCCCGGCGGCGGCGTACCCGTGCCGGCAGCCGCGACGACCTCGATCGCGTCGTCGTCCACGACCTGTTCCACGTACGCGCCCTGGGCTCCGGACACCGCCAACGCGCCCTGGACGATCTGATGCATCAATTCGCTGACCCGCACCGCTCCCGTCACGGACTGAGCGAGCTGTCGCAGGGCGCGCTCCTCCTCGGTGCGCTTGACCAGCTCTGCGTACAGGCGCGTGCGCGCGAACACGCCGGCTGTGCGCTCGGCGACGACCTGCAGCAGGCGGAGGTCGTACTCCGAGAAATGCGCCCGCTGCCGCGACGCGACGTGGATTACCCCGATCACGGCGTCGTCACTTCGAATAGGGACTGCGGCCATCGACTTGATCTGCGACCGCAGCTCGGGGGGCGCGATCAGCTCGGCGCTCGCACTCTCGTCATAGATTCTCGGTTTGCCGTCCGCCGCGACGGCGCCGGAAACGCCCTTCCCGAGCGGCACGACGACGCCGCGCCCGAGCTTGTCGAACAGCCCGGCCGCCGCGCGAACGGCGAGACGGCCACCCGTGTCGTCGAGCAATAGCAGGGCGGCGGAGTCGGCCTCGAGTTCTTCGCATAGTCGCTGGAGGAGGTCGTTCATCATCGTCTCGTACGACCCGCGTGCCAGCGGGACGTCGATGATACGTCCGATGGTCTCCAGGTCGTGCAGGGCGCGCTCGGCCGTCGCACGCGCCTCCTGCAGCTCGTGCTGGTAGCGAATTCGCTCAGACACGTCGCGAACGAAGCCGGAGAACACGCGTCGCCCGTGCTCGTCCGTGAACTCGCCGAAGGAGATCTCGACCGGGATCTCGCTGCCGTCCTTCCGCCGCGCCGGGAGCTCGATGCCCGTCCACGGGATGTTGCGCCGCCCGGTTCGCAGGTACCGCGAAATGCCCGCGTCGTGCGACGCGCGCATCCGTTCGGGGATGAGGACGGTCAGCCGCTGGCCGAGCAGCTCCTCCGGATCGTACCCGAACACGCGCTTCGTGGCCGGGTTTGCGGACAGGATGATGCTCTCCGCGTCGATCGTGAGAATGGCATCAGGAGCGCTCTCGGCGAGCGCCTCGAAGCTTCCGAGCGTGGTCTGACGAGCTGGAGGAGTCATGCCGGCTACCGCACGAAGCAAGGCTCGCACCGGATTGCCGGCACCGGGAGTTTTGACGCGAAACGCAGCGTCTCAGCAACGAGCGGCTAGCGTGGCTTGCGCGTGTACCGGCCGTCGAAACCCGGCTGCCACGTATGTCCGCTGTCGGACGACATCTCGAACAGCTGCCGCACGGTGTCGCGGTGCACCGGGAAAAACGTCAGCCGCTGAAGCACGCGGGCACCGTTCGGACCCACGGTCCAGCCCTCGAAGCGCATGGCACCGTCGCGAAATTCGCCGGCATAGTCGAGCGACCCGCCGCCGTCAGCGACCCAGACCTGACGCCACTGCTTCCGGTTCGTGTCGTAAAAGTTGATCGACTTGCCCGATCCACCGCCCGCGCCCGTCCAGTTCTCGATCAACGCGCAGTGCTCCAGCGTCGCCTCGATGTGGTTCGTGCCGAGGAGCTGTGCCTTCGGGCCGGGTGGCGCCGACCACGGCGTGACCGTCCAGTCGCCGATCCAGAAGTCCAGCTGGTGCGCCTCGACACCTGCGCGGCACGGATACCGCGCCGAGTTCATGCGCTCCACGATCTTCGGGTATCGCGCGTCGGCGCGCACGTTGGCGAGGTCGGAGACGGTGTCGAGGATCGCCACGGGAATCGCGCCGGTCGGCGCGAGTCGATCCAGGTACGTGAACGCGCGATCGAGATTGCCCTTGCGGGCATATAACCGCGCAAGCCGGTAGTAGGCGGTCGGCGTCTGAAACTGAAGTGCGGCCGCGCGCTCGAAGGCGGGGATCGCGCCGTCGAGATCGTTGATGGCCTGGCGCGCCACACCGAGCCGCAACCACGCCATGCCCGACGAAGGCGCGCGCTCGGCGAGCAGCGCGTACATGATGGCCGCGGAGCGCCAGTCGCGGCGCTGAAACGCGCTGTCCGCGCGCGCGGAGTCTGCATTCTGCGCGAGGAGCGTAGACGCGCGGACAGCGAGCGCGAAGGCGGCGGCGCCTCTGCCTAGCCGATGCATATACTGAAGAACCGCGCCACCCCACGTGCAGGTCACGCGCTACGTGCTAGGTGCTAGGTGCTAGAAGCACCTAGTCCGTAGCGTGGCCCGCGCGCATCAGCCGTGAGACCAGATGCCGCCGCACGTCGGGCCATTCGTGCGCGAGGATGCTGTACATCACGGTGTCGCGTGCGGTGCCATCCTTGCGAGCCTGGTGATGACGCAGGACCCCGTCGCGATGCGCGCCGAGCGCCTCGATCGCGCGTTGCGAGCGCGTGTTGAAGCGGTCGGTCCGCAGCCCGACGACGCTGCAATTCAGCGTATCGAACGCGTGCTGCAGCAGCAGGAGCTTCGACGCGGTGTTCACGTGGCTGCGTTGCCATTGCGCCGCGTAGAAGGTGTATCCGATCTCCACGCGATCGATACCCGGCACGATATCGTGATACCGCGTGCTGCCGACGATTTTGCCGGAGCTGAGCTCGCGCACGGCCCACGGAAGCATCTGACCTGCCTTCTGTCCCTCGAGCGCCGTCGCGATGTATTGCGCGACGCCGTCGATCGCGGGCACGGAGGTGTACCACAGCTCCCACAGTCGGCCGTCGGAGACGGCGGCGGCGAGATCCGCCTCGTGCGCGGGCGTGAGCGGCTCGAGACGAACGCCGTTGCCTTCGAGCGTAACGGGAGAAAGAGAGATCATCGCAGAACGGACTCAGGGCGGACGTAACTGCGGACGTAACTGCGGACACAACTGCGGACACAACTACGGACATAACTACGGACGTAACTACGGACGTAACTACGGACGTAACTACGGACGTAACTACGTTTCAGACAAGATGGGCAACATCGGCGCGATATTCGGGACGCACGATCCGAAGACGCTCGATCAGCTGCGCGACGTGGCGTCGCGCGCGGAGCGCGTCGCGCTCATGGCGGACGGACACGTCGGCTACGTCATGCCCATCGGCGGCGTCGCCGCGTACGACAACAAGACGTCCGTCGTCGGCGTCGGATTCGACATCGCCTGCGGAAACGCGGCGATCCGCACGGACCTCAAACTCGAGAATTTCGACCGCAAGCTGCTCGAGCACCTCGCGGACGAGATCCAGCGGTCGATCTCCTTCGGCATCGGCCGCAGCAACGAAGCGGACGACGCACCAGTCGATGACCCGTTGTTCCGCGCGGACGAGTGGAACGCGCTGCGCGAGACCGCGGGCAAGGACGAGCAGCACGGCTTGATGAGAAAGGCGCGGCAGCAGCTCGGTACCGTCGGCTCGGGGAATCACTACGTCGACGTCTTCGCCGACGAGACAGGGACGCTGTGGGTCGGCGTGCACTTCGGCTCACGCGGGCTCGGGCACAGCATCGCCTCGGGATTCCTCGCGCTCTCGCAGAACAAGAGGTGGGGCGAGCGCGCGAAGGAGAACGAGGTGCTGCTCGACCTGCGCGCGCCGATCGGCGAGGCGTACTGGAACGCCATGTCGCTTGCCGGCAAGTACGCGTACGCGGGACGCGAATGGGTCGCGCGCCGCGTCGTCGACATCCTCGGCGGACGCGAGCTCGAGCTGGTGCACAACCACCACAACTTCGCGTGGAAGGAAGAACACGAGGGGCGCGAGCTCGTGGTCGTACGCAAGGGCGCGACCCCCGCGTTTCCCGGTCAGAAGGGATTCATCGGCGGCTCGATGGGAGACGACGCGGTGATCGTCGAAGGAAGTCGGGAGGCTGGAGGCGGGAGCCTGGAGCTACAACGCGCCGCGATGTTCTCCACCGTCCACGGTGCCGGTCGCGTGATGTCGCGCACGGAGGCGCGTGGGAAGGTGAAAGGGTGGGGACCCAAGGCTCGCATCGTGTCGCCCGGGAAGGTGAGCTGGCAGATGGTGAAGGACTGGCTGGGCCCGAAGGGAGTGATCCTTCGCGGCGGCGGTCTCGACGAAGCGCCGCAGGCCTATCGTCGCCTGCCGGAAGTGCTGTCAGCTCAGGGCGCGACGATCAACGTGCTGCACACGCTCCGGCCGATCATCGTCGTGATGGCGGGAGAGAACGAGTTCGACCCGTACAAGGATTGAGGGCTGAGGGCTGAGGAATGAGGGCTGAGGGCTGAGGAAGGACGGCTTCGTCCTCAGCCTTCAGCCGTCAACCCTGGCTCCTGCGCCCCAGTCCGGGCGAAGCAACAACTCCTCGATGCGATAGGCGTGCAGGAAGTCGTGCAGCGCGAGATGCCGGAACATGATCAGCACGGAGTACATCCGATACTCGCCGTGTTCCGCGGTCCTCGCCCATTCGGCGGGTGTGAGTCGCTCGAGACGCTGCACGAGCCGCGCGCGGTCCGCCACGAAGCGATCGAGGCACTCCTCGAGCTCCATGCGGAGCAGCAAGTCGTCGGCGTCCTGCTCACCCGGTAGATACGGCTTGATCACAGGCGCCGGCTCGCGCAGCATGAAGTCGAGGCGATCGAAAAACAGCGCGTGCACGTGCGCCAGATGGCACGCGTGCTCGTGCGCGGACCATTTGCGCGGCGCGGGACGTCGCTTGAGAATCGCGGGTGGCACCTCGCGCACGAGTGGGATGATGATCTCCGGAGCTCGACGCAGCGCCGCGATCACGGCATCAGTCTTTACGCTCATCTCACGGGAAGAGCCGCGAGGACGCGGCGCGCGAGCGCGGCGAGGTACGGGCGCGGCGCACCGCCGCTCGGCCCAATGCGCACGAGGACCACGTCGCGCGACGGGATGATCAGCGTGTACTGGCCCATGGCGCCGTCAGCCCAATAGGCGTCACGCGGGATACCCTCGAGCTCGCCGCCACGGTTCAGCCAGAAGAGCGCGCCGTAGCTCTCGCGCGCAGCGGCGGGCGCCGGCGTGGTGACGAACGTCGTCCAATCCCGCGGGAGGATCTGATCGCCGTCCCAAGCGCCGTTGCGCAGGTGCAGCAGGCCGAAGCGCGCCCAATCGCGTGCCGACATGTAATCGTAGCCCGAGAGAATGAAGTTGCCCCACGCGTCGGTCTCGAGCACGGCGCTGCGCACGCCGATGCGATCGAAGAGCGCACGCTGCGGAAACGCGAGGTACCTCTCGCGACGCGCCACGACGCGATCGCGAATGATGCGTCCGAGTGCCAGCGGATCGCTGTTCTGATAGCTCCAGTGTGTCCCGGGTGCGAACGCCAGCCGGTTGTTCACGGCGAACGCGAAGACGTCCAGCCCGTCGCTGTACACGCGCAGGTGCTTGTTCTCGCGGGTGAATGCCGCCGGTCCAAAGTTGGTGGCATACAGGAAATCGAGACCGCTGCTCATGTGCATGAGGTCGCGCACGCGAAGTCCCGCGCGCGCATCGCCACGCCCATGCCACTCGGGAATCGGCGCTGTGTCGTTCACGTCGATCGCCCCCTGCGCCACGAGGACGCCGAGAAGCGCGGCGGTGACGCTCTTCCCCTGCGACCATCCGATCTGTGGCGTGTCGCCATTCCATCCCGGCGCGTATCGCTCCGCCACGATCTTCCCGCGAAACAGAACCACGATCGCGCGCGTGCGGTGCTCGGATTGCGCCAACGCCCAGTCGAGGGCCGCGCGCAGGGCGCCTGCGTCGACGTCCGGGAACGACGCGGATGCGTTGCGGTCGCCCATCGGCCAGTCCTGCGAGCGCGGATCGGGGAGTCGGCGCACTACTGGCACGGGCCGAAAGTGAAGGGCCGTGTCGCCATGCGGGAGAATCGCGCACCCCTGGTCGCCGGTGTATACCGCGGTTCGCGCGGCCGCGCCTGGCGCCGTGACGGTGACGCGATGGCGCACGGAGTCGATCGCATAGACGAAATCCGGCTCCCAGCTGAAGAGCGTGAACGGTCGCACGTCTTCGTCGAGTATCTGCTCGGGCGATCGCCGGTACACGCGGCCGACAATCCACATGCCCGCGCACAGGTTGTGCGCGCCGAAAGCGGCGCGCGCTTCCCGGCTGTAGCTCGTGTCGAACGGAGCCGGCGCCTGCGCGGCGAGGCCCGTAACGCCGGTGAGAGCGAGCGCGGTTACGACGCGTGTCCCGCGTAGCACGCGAGCGCCGACGCTCAAGGCCGCACGAGCGCTTTGACCGCCGAGCGCGTCTCGACGCTGCGGAGCGCGGCGGCGACGTCGTCCAGGTCGCGGGTCTCGCCCACCATCTCGCGCCACGGCTTGTCGCCGCCGAAGCGCGCCGCAATTTCCACGGCCCTGTGGAAGTGTTCGTAGCGCGACCCCCAGCAGCCTCGCAGCTCCACGTGCTTGCGATTGATCTGCCAGTGCGGATGGATCTCGACGGCGCCGTTGTCGGTGTAGTGACCGCAGACGACGACGCGGCCGCCGTCGCGCACGAGGTCCAGCGCTTCGGAGACGGCCTCCGGGTGGCCGCTCGCCTCGATGACGACGTCGAAGCCGTGCGAGCGCGTCAGCGCCCGCGCGCGCGCAAGCCGCTCCGGACGGGGGTGCGCGAGTGAAATCGTGTTGGTCGCGCCCATGCGCTTCGCGTATGCCAGTCGCTCCTCGACGCCGTCGACGGCGACAACTTCACCGGCGCCGCTCAGCGACGCCAGCGCGACGGCGCTCTGGCCCACCGGACCCACGCCCATGACCGCGACACTCTCGTCCAGGCGCAGATGCGCGAGATCGATCGCATGGAGAGCCGTCACGAGCCCGCAGCCGCCGCCGATGAACGTCTCGGGCGCGAGCGCCTTGGGGATGTGAATCATCTTCACACCGGGCTTCATGTAGATCGCCTGGCTCCATCCTCCCAGCAGGCCGTCGTTCGCGGAGTAGGTGATCCCGTAGACGCGACGCGAGGGACATCGCGTCGGCTGATTCGCGACGAGACAGTGGTAGCAGTTGTTGCACGTCCCGTGGACGTCGAGGAAGGTGACGACGTCGCCCTCCCTGATCGCGTCCCCATTCACGGTCTGCAACGATCCGCGCGTTTTTGCGACGGTGCCGACGCTCACGTGTCCGGGAATGATGGGATAGGGAACGCCGGTCAGCTTGCCGTGATGCAGGTGGACGTCGGTGCCGCACACCTCCGAGTACATCGTGTGCAGCAGCGCGGCTCCCGGTTCGAGCTCAGGCTCGGGGAATTCGCGCAGCTCGATCGGGACGTTCGGGGCAGGGAAGACCGCGGCCTGATAGCTCGGCATCGGGACTTAAGGTACAGTCGGGGAACTGCAACTGCTTCCCGGGGGAAACGGCAAAAAAAGACTGCAGAAACAGCACGAATGAACTACAGGTTTTGTCAGTCAAGTGAGAATGGCTTGATCCTACGCTGGGTATACTGGTACGTCTCCAACCTGCGACGGAGTTATGATGCCCGAGCCAATGGGAACGTTCCGCACAGACGTCGAGCTGGAGAACCCGCTCGTGCCGGGCGAGCGCAGAATCGTGCGCGGTGCGCTCGTGGACACCGGAGCGGCGCTCTCGTGGTTTCCGAAGGAGATTCTCGCGACGCTCAACGTCCGGCCGATCAAGATGTGGCATTTTCGCCAGGCGGACGGCACCGTGCTCGCGCGGTGGACCGCTGAGGTGCGCCTCTTTACCGCGGGGACGTCGACGATCGACGAGGTTGTGATTGGCGAGCCTGGAGATCTCGTGCTCCTCGGCGCGCGTTCGCTGGAGGGACTCAATCTCCGCGTCGATCCGGTGAGCATGCGGCTCGTCGACGCCGGGCCTGCGCCCGCCGCCGCCGCGGCTTAGCGCACCCCGGCGAAGTCGATGAAGCCGCGCTCCTGGTCGACGTGGATCAGCTTCACACGCACGCGGTCGCCGACGTCCATGCCCTCTTCGTTCCTGACGACGCGTCCTTCCGCGGGCGGCTGCAGCAGCCTGACGTACGTCCCCTTCTTGCTCTCGCCGGTCACGATCGCGTCGAAGGTCTGGCCGACGCGGCTCTGCAGGAATCCCGCGGCGACGACCTTCCGCATCTGACGCTCCACCTTCTGCGCGGCGTCCTCCATCTCGGTCGCGTGCGACGCGAGCGCCGCGAGCTCGTCGTTCGTGTACGGCTGCGGCGCGCCGGCGAGCACCGCCTTCACGAGGCGCTGCTGGATCAGATCCGCGTAGCGCCGGTTCGGCGCCGTGGTATGCGAGTAGTCGTGCGCCGCGAGACCGAAGTGGATGCCGGGATCCTTTCCGGGCAGGTCCAGCCTGTACTCGCCGCGGCCCAGCAACTTGACGACCGACAGCGACAGATCCGGGAAGCGCATCGCGTCCTTCGCGCGCATGCGGGAAAGGAAATCGGCGAGCGCCCGCGCGTCGGGTGACTCTGGCAGCCGTTCGCCGTGCAGCCGCGCGAGGTCCACGATACGCGCCCACCGCTGCGGTTCGCGCACCACCCGGCGGATCCCCGACGAGCCGTGATCCTCGAGAAAGCGCGCGGTCGCGATGTTCGCGGCGATCATGAAGTCCTCGATGAGGTCGCGTGCGAGGTTTTTCCGGGTCACGGCGAGGTCCACGATCTTCCCGTCGCGCGTCACCGGGCGTGCTTCGATCGTGTCGAGCTCGAGCGCGCCGGCGCGCAGGCGCTCTTCCTTGAGACGTTTCGCGGCCTCACGCTGAAGCACGAGCTGCTTCGTCATGTCGCTCCGAGCGAAAGCCGGCGTCTGCAGTTGCATTCCGGAACCTGCAGATCCCTCGCTGCGCTCGTGATGACTGCCGTCCTGCTCCAGCCACGCGCCGACCTCCTCGTACACGAGCTTCGCGTGGTTGCGTACGAGTGCGCGTGACAGGTCGTAGCTCGAGACCCTCCCATCCTCCTCAACGACCAGGTCGATGACGATCGCAAAGCGGTCCTGATCCGGAAGCAGCGACGTCATCCCCTCCGACAGCTCGCGTGGAAGCATCGGGAATACGACGACGCCCGTATAGAGCGACGTCGTGTTGTGATTCGCGTGCGTGTCGATCGCCGAGCCTTTGGGCACGAGCAGATCGACGTCGGCGATTCCGATGCGCACGCGGATCGCGCCGTTCGCGAGCTGCTCGGCGACCTCCACCTGATCGAGATCGCGCGACTCCCGGTTGTCGATCGACGACCACGGCAACTGCCGGAGATCGCGTACGCCGGACACGCCGTCGATCTTCGGCGGTCGCATCGCGGCGACTTCGCGCTCCACGTCCGCCCCGAAGTCGGGCTCGAAGCCGCGCGACACGGCGATGTTGTGAGCGACGCTCGCGAGATTCATCGGCTTCGAATCATAATTCGCCTATCATTCATGGCCGATGACTGACATCCGCGACTCGCTGCAGCTGACGCTGGGTGCGACGTGCCGTGTGAACCGCGAGATCGGCGGCGACGGCCCATCGAAGAAGACGGCGCGCATCTTCCTCGTGCACGACGTCTCCGTCGGGCTCGATCTGGTCGTCACGGTGCTGTCGCCCGTCGTCGCGAAGGGGCTCGACCGCAGGCGCTTCATGCGCGAGATCAGAGCGCTGGCGCGCGTGCAGCATCCACACATCGTACCGGTGCTTTCGACGGGGCTCGTGCTGCAGCTGCCGTACTATACGAGACCGTATGTCCCCGGGGACTCCGCGCGCGCGAGACTGGACAGCAGCGGGCCGTTCGGCGTTCGCGAAGCGATCGCGGTCTTGCGCGACGTCGCCCGCGCGCTCGAGTTCGCGCACGCGCAGGGCGTCGTGCACGGCAATCTCTCGCCCGAGCACATCATCCTCAGCGCCACCGGCGGCGTGGTGACCGAGCTCGGTGTAGCCCGCGCGCTGGCGGTCTCGCGGGGCGAGGATCTGGCGGTTGACACCGCAGCCGATCTCTGCGCCTTCGGCGCCACGGCATACGAGCTTCTGACGGAGCGCGTGCCGGCGACCGGCAGCGCAGCACCGATCGCCTCGAAGGGGAAGGAGATCCCGGCGACACTCGCGCGGCTGATCATGCAGTGCCTCGAGAGTGACCCGCAGCGCCGACCGACCGCGGGGGAGCTCGTGTTCCGGCTCGACGCAATCGCGGGAGCGTACGATGCCGCCGCCCGTCCCCGGCGATCGAGGTCGGCGGCGAAGCGCTGAGCGTTGCCCGCGCCGCCTGTTCCGGCGGTGCGCAGGCTGCCATCATTGAAGGCGATGTCCGCGGCGAACGACAGCCTTCCCGAGAGTCTCGGCGCCACGCTCGGCGCCAGTTTTCGCGTCGAGCGCGAGCTGAAAGGGGGCGGGATGTCACGCGTCTTTCTCGTGAGCGACGACGCGCTTGGGCGCCACATCATCGTGAAGGTCCTGGCGCCCGCCCTGGCAGAAGGCGTAAGCCAGGAGCGATTCATGCGCGAGATCCGAACACTCGCGCGGTTGCAGCATCCGCACATCGTGCCCGTGCTGTCCGCCGGCCTGGTGGCGGGACTACCGTATTACACGATGCCGTACGTCGCGGGAGAGTCCGCGCGCGCACGGCTCGACAGCGGTACGATGCCGATTCGCGAGGTCGTCAGCGTCCTGCGTGACGTCGCCAAGGCGCTTGAGTTCGCGCACGCACAGGGCGTCGTGCATCGCGACATCAAACCGGACAACGTGCTTCTCAGCGGCACATCCGCGGTCGTCAGCGATTTTGGCATCGCCAAGGCTGTGACGTCGTCGCGTACCAATGGCGCGGCCAGCGAGACGCTGACGACCGTGGGAAGCTCCGTAGGAACACCAGCATACATGGCACCGGAGCAGGCGCTCGCCGATCCCGCCGTCGATCACCGCGCCGACATCTATGCGTTCGGGGTGACGGCGTACGAGCTGCTGACGAACATGCTGCCCTTCGCTGAGCGCACGGCGTCGGCGCTGATGAAGGCGCATATCGGAGAGCGGCCGACGCCGATCCTGTCGCGCCGAAGCGACATACCACCGCAGCTCGCGCGGCTCGTGATGCGATGCCTGGAGAAGGATCCCGCGCGTCGTCCCGCGTCGGCGTCGGAGCTTGTGCAGAGCCTCGACTCTGTGAGCGGCTCCTTCCAGGCCGCACGTGTCGGCCGCCGGCGGATCGCCGCGCCCGCGCTGGCCGCGCTCCTCGCGGTGGGAACGATCGGGGCCATTCTCTGGCGCGCCCGCCGCGGCGATGCATCGACGCCCGCGCCCGCGGTCGCCGTGCTGCCATTCGAGAACCTGAGCGGCGACAGCGCGAGCGAGTATTTCAGCGACGGGATGACGGAGCAGCTGCTCGGCGACCTGTCGCGTGCCAGCGGGCTTCGGGTCGCCCCGCGCACGGCGTCGTTCGCCCTGAAGGGCCGGCATGTAGGCGCGTCGGCTGCGGCGGCCCAGCTGCACGTGGATCACGTCGTCACGGGGAGCGTCCGGCGCGCGGGGGATCGCGTACGGATCGAAGTGCAGCTCGTCGATCGCCGCGACACGCCGCGCTGGTCCCGTCGCTTCGACCGTAGGCTCGACGACATTTTCGCCGTGCAGGAAGAGATCGCGCGAGCAATCACCTCCGCGCTCAAGGCATCGCTCGCCCCGAATATACCGTCACGAGCCACGGACGCGGTGACGTACGATCTGTACCTGCGTGCGCAGCACCAGCGACGGGCGCGGCGCGCGTCGGCCGCCGAGGGTCGGGCACGGCTCGATTCATCGATCGCGTTGCTGCGTCAGGCACTGGCGCGTGATTCGAGCTTCGCGCCGGCCTGGGCCGACCTGTCCACGACGTATCGCTCCATGTCGGAGTACGTCCTGCCTCGCTCCGTGCTCCCACTCGCGAAGGAGGCGGCGCGGCGTGCCGTGGAGCTGGATCCGTCGGACGGGTCGGCCGGACTGGCATTCGCGAACATGCTGCTCAACGTCGACTGGAATTGGGACGCCGCGGAGCGTGAATATCGTCGCGTGCTCGAGCTGCACCCCGATTATGCCGCGGCCCACCGAGACTACGCTTCGTTTCTGTACTCGTGCCGCAGATATGACGAAGTGCTGGAGCACCTCACGCGCGCCGACGAGCTCGAGTGGCGGCAGCAAACGGACACCGTCAACCTTCGCGCGCGGCAGCTCGTCTCCCATGCACGGACATATGTGCTCATGGGCCGCGAAGCGGAGGCACGCGCCACGTTCGAGCGAGCGGTGCTGCTCGCGCCGAATGACTGGAATGTGCATTGGATTTACGGCGCTTCGCTGATCGCGCTGGATCCCTCCACGGCTGTCCGTGAGCTCGAGACGACGCGACGGCTTCGCGGCGACGTGTTACCGCAGCTCACGCATCTCGGCCTGGCGTACGCGTACGCGGGCAAGCTCGACTCCGCGCGGAGCATCACCGCGGAGGTAATGCGCCGCGCACGTGCGAGCTACGTGCCGAAGGACCAGCTGTTCATGCTGTATCTCGTGCTCGGCGACCGCCGCACCGCGTTCCGGTGGCTCGAGCAGGCCATCGACGAACGGCACTACTGGCTGCCGTATCTCAACGGCAATCCGATGACCGCGCGCGTTCGGCGCGATCCTGAATTCCGCGCCATGATGAAACGGATCGGCGTTCCCGAAACTGCGCTATAGCCGATCAGGGCGACAGCGGGGAAGCGCTCTCCTGCCTGTACGTCTCACGCAGCGCGCCGACGTACTGATCGAAGAGCTTCGCCATCGTCTCATGCTCCGTCTTCACTTGCTGGCGGAAGCTGGCGTCGGTGAGGAAGTGGTACAGGATCGCGGCCATGATCTTCGAGTCGAGCAGAAAGGCCGTATGGCCCATCGCATTGAAGTTGTCCGCGGTCATCTCGTACGTGTGGTTCGAGAAGTTCGAGCTCGCAACGGAGATGCCGACGCCGGGGAATTCGCGCGACAGAAATCCCGTCTCCTCATAGCCGCCGGGGCGTTCGGCGTCTTCCGCGAGCTTCGGGGCGCCCAGCTTCTTGGCATAGGCGTAGCCGAGCTCCTCGAGGGTGCCCAGCGTGATGCCGTCGCGATACTCGCCGTAGCGATTGATCTCGACGGTCGTGCCCGTCGCCATCGCGGCGGCGCGCGCGGCGCGCGACACCATGGAATCGACGTGCGCGAGGTACACCTCGTCGGGGTGACGGAGATAGAAGTCCACGACCGCGCGATCCGGGACGACGTTGGGCGCGATGCCGCCTTCGGGGATGACGCCCTGCATCGACGTCTCCGGACGCAGCGACGAGCGCAGCCGGTCCACGGCCGTGTACAGCGTTACCGCGGCCTCCAGCGCATTGCGGCCGTTCCAGCTCGAGAGCTGGTGTGACGGTCGGCCTCGAAAGATGTATTTCACTTCGTTGATGTTGAGGCAGCAGACGCCGAATCCCGCGCGGGCCCGACGCGTGTTGCCCCCGCTGCCGTGGCTGCGGACGAGGATGTCGGTGCCCGCGAAGACGCCCGCCTTCTGCATGATGGACTTGGTCGGCGGGCCGACTTCCTCCGCCGGCGTTCCGAAGATCCGGATGCGACCCGGGACGCGCCGCTCGGTCATGTAGTCCCTGAGCGCAAGCGCGGCAGCGATGGACACGGGCGTCTGCGCGTTGTGCTGGTCGCCGTGGAAGTCTCCCTGCGTGCCGCGCAGCGCGTCGTACTCGCCGATGAGTCCGAGCGTGGGACCGTTCGTCCCGGCCGGCGAATCCCACGTCGCGACGAATGCCGTGGCGAGCCCCGCGACGGGTGCGTCGACCTTGAAGCCGAGCGAGCGCAGCGTCTTCGTGAGCGTGTCGACCGCCTTGAACTCCTTGAAGCCGACCTCGGGGTTGTGGCCGAGCCAATCGCTCAGCGCCTCCATGCCACCCTTCCAATGCGACTCGACGCGCTGCAGCACCTTGTCGCGGTCGGCATCGCTCTTCGTGGCGAGCGTCGTGGCGACGCGTGTTGGCGCGAGCTGCGTCTGAAGTCGTTCGATGGCGTCGAGCACAGGCTTGGCGGCCTGTCGCTCGGTCGGGGTGGTCTGGGCGTGCAGGCTCGCTGCGAGCGCGATCAGAAAACCAGCCAGGCGAAATCTCATGGGACGAACCTCATTCAGGGGAACCACAACTGCAACTGCAACTGCAACAGCAGAACGCAGAGGACGCGCGGAGAAAACACGGAGGACGCAGAGAACAGCCAAAAGATTTTGGTTATTGCTACTGGCGCGAGAGACTCTCCCGCCGCGACGCACCAACCAATTCCTTGCCGTTCCTCTGCGTGCCTCTCAGGTTCTCCGCGTCATGTTGTGTCAGTCGTAGTTGTCGTTGCCGTACCTTTACCGGAAATACCGCGATGACAGGATCGCAAGCGGACGCGTGGTCTATGCCGCGAGCTCTCATTTGGGCGTTACGTGGGGGTAGTATCGCGAGCCGTACGCGCAGATCGGTCGCAGCCGGCAGCGTCCGCACTGTGGCGCCGCGGCCTTGCAAACCTCGCGGCCATGGCGCTGCAGCAACAGGTGCGTCGCGAAGAGCGTCTTCGCCGTCGCTCTGCCGACGTCCACAGCGCTCTTCACCGATCGATACGTGGCGCCGTAGGACTTGAGGGACTTTCCGAATCCAATGCGGAGCAGAACACGCAGGCCGTTGGAATCCAGCGGCAGCGTGCGCGCGCGACCCAGAGCGACGAGAATCTTTTCAGCACCCGGTTCGCCGATTCCCGGAAACGCGCGCAGCCGTCTGCGCGCACCCGGCGTGTCCTGCGCGATCACGTGGTCGACTTTGCCGTCGAAGCCGTCGCGCGCAATCTCTGCCGCCTTGCGCAGCTTGCGGGCGAAGATATCCGGCAGGATACCGTGCCGCGTCACGTCGAGCAGAACGGTGTTGCGCGCGCCGAGAATCTCCCCGGGCCTGGTACCGACTTCGCGCTTCAGTGTCGCGAACGCCTGCCTGCGTTTTTCATCGTCCGCGAGGTACGCGACGTTCTCCCAGAGCACCCACTCGAACGCGGTCTTTGGCGGCAGCGGTTTGGGAGCGCCATGCTGCGCTCTGAGCAGCCGCAACAGGTCGCCAATCGAGGGCAGCACCCGACCCGGTTTCGTCACCATTCAGGAGAAACTGCACTGCGACCTCCGGTGCAACAACGAGCGCGAGACGGTCACTGCAACCGTCACAGCGGATCTCTCCACGGCAACGGCAACAGCAGAACGCAGAGGACGCGGAGAAACGCGGAGGACGCGGAGGACGGCAAGAGATTTGGTTGCTGATACTGGTGCGACAGACTCTACCGCCGCGACACACCAACCAAGTTGTCTTTTTAGTTCTTCCTCTGCGTCCCTCTCAGTTGCTCTGCGTCCTCTGCGTCCTGCTGTGGCAGTTGTAGTTGCAGTTGCGGTAGTAGTTGCAGTTGCTTTACCGGAAGTACGACGATGCCAGGATCGCGAGCGGAACCGCGATCGCCAACACCACGAGCGCGCGCAGACGCCGGCGTCGCCGGTATGCCGACCAGCCCTCGGGATCGAGATAGATCGCGCCGTTCGACCGTTTCAGGGCACCACCGCTCTCCATTCGATGTATGCGCCAGCGCCAGATCGGATTGCCCGCCCGCGGCACCGGGATGGCTCTGTCGCCCGAAAACGCCTCGGCGCGACGCAGCAGGCGCACGATGCGGCGATCGGTGCCGACGATGATCGCCGCGAACAGGGCGACGAACGGCGCGATCGCTCGCAGCATCATCGCTCGGAGGGATCCAGGCGAGCGACGCGCGGATCCGCCACGAGACCGCCGCCGCGCACGGTAGCGCCCACGACGATCGCCGCACTGACGAGCACGATGTTCTTGATGATGTACTGCCCCTCGAGCGTCGGCGCGTAGGGAATTCGCGTGAAGGCTTCGCGCGGGAAGAAGAACAGCGGGAGAATCGTTCCCAGCATCTGCACGAAGAGCAGGAGAAGCGTCGCGCGCATCGCGACGCCGAAGATGAGCCCCAGGCCGATCAGCGATTCCCAGGCAGCCAGCGCGTTGATCGCAATCCCGGAGGGCACGATGCCGAAGGTCAGCACGCCGATCGTGCGTGTGGCGAGCTCCATCGCGGGGCTCAACCCCGGAAAAAACTTCAGGAAACCGAACCAGAAGAACACGACGCCGAGGCTGATGCGCAGAAACCGCACGCCGTGGCGCGCCATCCAGCCGGTGATCGCGGCATCGATCCGATCGAAGGTGACGCGCACCCTACGGCGCCTTCGGTGTGTCCTGCCCCGGCTTCTTCCCGACCCACTTCACGCCAATCAGCCGCCAGTCCTCGTACACCGCCTCCTGGCGCCGACTGCGCGTCGTGTCGAATGACTGCGTGGAGAAGACGTGCGAGATCACCGGCACTGATTCCAGCGCCTCGTCGAACTCCGTCATCACGACGAAGCCGTTCAGCCCGCGCACCGGTGGAAAGCGTGTGAGACGTAACACGGAGCGGCGTATCTGATACGTATCCGGATCGAGAAAGAGCGATCCGCTCACGTCCGGAGCGCGGAGACGCTCCGCCGCGATGAGATCGATCCTGATGGCCGGAACGTCGTTGATCGTATCGATGCCCGCATAGTGAAAGCAGTGCTCCGCGAGAAAGCGCGGATCGGCGAACTGCACCAGTGTGGGGATGTTGAATATGTAATCGTTGCCCAGGGGAGTGCGCGTGACCACTCTGCCGGGTTGGTACGCCCACTGGTCGCGTTCGCTGGCCACCGGGATCACGGAACGCCCGACCTCCGTGGGATCGCGCCCCGGCGCCTTGTGGATGCGTCTCGCGTCCATCGCCGAGATGAAGGGATACTGCGCGGTCAGCATCCGGAACTGCTCCGCGTTCATGCGCAGCTGCATGAACAGCGTCGCCAGCGTCGCGTTGCCGCTGTCGCTCGGTGGCCCGGGAGCGGTGCACGGCGGATGCGCTCGCACCGTGACGGCGCCGAGCTGCACGGCGATCCGTGTGAGGGGAATGACGACGTGCGTCGCTCCCTCCGTGATCTGCACGGTGACCTCAGCGGGACTGAAGCCGAGCCGACGCACGGTGAGCCGCACGGGACCGGCCGGGAGATCGCCGATCGTGAACGTCCCGGAGTCAGTGGTGAACTGCTCGCGTCCCGCTGCCGCGATGGCGACGATGGAATACGCGAGCGGCTCGTTCGTCTCGCGTGCCACAACGACGCCGGTGATGGAGCCGCGCTGTCCTCGCGCTGCGGCGGGCACCAGCAGTCCGAGAATGCACAGCGACGCCGCCCAACGCACTACCATACCTCGGGAGCTCAGCGCTCAGAGATACCGCGCAACCGCCATGCCGATCGCCGCGAGCCAGAGAATCACGAGACCGATTCTGCTCGCCGCGGCGGCGCGCCGCTGCAGCGCGCTGATCTCGGCGGCGATGCGTTCCTTGCTGAAGTCGTCCGAGGACGCCATCTGCGACAGCTTGCTCACCCGGTTCACGGCCGGCCGCGCGACGACCACGCCGAGGAGAAACGCCACGACCGCGAGGATTGCGCTGACCGCATACGTCTTCCCGCTCGGCATCGCGAAGTATTCGCGCCGGAAGCCGCTGGACGTGATCATCATCAGGCGAATGCCGGCGAGCATCGTGACCAGGGCGACGATCGGCATGAGGACGAACACCTTCCTGCGCAGGAGGATCGCCATGACCTGGCCCCCGGCGGCACCCGCCTGCGTGATCGCCGGCAGCACGAAGAACGCGGCGAAAGTGGATCCGCCGACCCAGAAAATCGCGCCAAGCACGTGAATGATGCGCAGGACGATCAGCTCAGCTTGCATGTCGCGCTCCGCGGCTCATCCGCCGCTGCCGGTGGTGCTGACACAGCAACCCAACGCACAGCTGACCCAGAGAGGATCCGCCGCGCCCTGTCTCGCGGATCACCTCGTAGCGATCACCGAGCGCGGTCGCCAGCGAGGGCGGAACAGGGAGCGTCGTCGCGAGATGGATCGGAGGGGACTTGTCCGGAGGGGCCAACTTAAAGGACGCAAAGGTGGGAGGGTCAGCGACGGCGCTGGGATGCTATCTGACTGACAGGGGCCAAGATAGGACAGAGCGAGCCGCTGCGGGAGAAGGAACCTCAGGCCTCGTCGCGCGGTCAGCGGCCAGGGAGCAGCTCCAGCGTCGTTGCGCGGCGCTTCGGCGTCGCGAACCCCTTGACGTACTTCTGGTTAGCCTTGGTCGTGTACTTCGCGGCATGCGCGGCGTCTATGGCGTCGTTCACTCTGGCGATCGGAATGAAGCGATGCCCATAGCCGGCGCGGATGCGGAAATACTTGATGGCTGCATGGCGCTGGCGCGCGCCGGTGAGAATCGCGACATGCGATCATGACACAATCACGCGGTCAGGGTCCGACGAAAGGAGCCGGCTTATCGTCGCGGACTTCGTAATGCGCCGACCGGGAGTCGTAGCGCGACAGAAGCGCCTGCGCCTTCGGGGGGACGACGGCCCTGGTGTAATCCGCGCCCGCGAATGCAGCGACGGCGTCGAGCGACGTGAACCACATCATCGTGACGAACTCGGTTTCGCTCTCGAGCTCCCGGCGCAGCAGCTGAATACCGCGATAGCCCTCGATTTTTCGGGACGCGATCCCCACGAAGATCTCCTCCTTGAGCAATTGCTCATACGCGTCGGCGTTCGCCCGCGTCGTCCACCCATGCCATATGCGGCAGATCACGTGGCTTGACCGGGGTCGAAGTGCAGCCGCAGTGTCTCACCCACCGGAAGCTCGGACCACCGCGCGAACAGTTCCGCGCGCCGTTTGCGCACGCGCAGCAGGTCGTCGTCCGTGAGCTCCGGAGGCTTCGCACCGCCGCTCGACGTCGCATGCAGCGAGAGTGCATAGTTGAATTCGTCGGCGGTCCAGCGGGTGCCGCTCGCGCGCTCGCGGTCCAGCGTCCCGACGACATTCTCCGCGAACAGCGCATCGGCGGGCATCCTGGCTGCCGCGCCGCGCGTGCCCGTCTCCTCGATGGACCACCCGCTCGCGATCAGACCGAAGAAGGCATTGCGGATGCGCAGCTCGCTCTCGACGGCGAAGTGCGTGAGGTCGTGCAGCGGGAAGAAGGCGGCATGGCGGCCCTCCTGTTTCTGCCAGGTCTCGGACCCGTCCTCGCGGATGCACTTGAGGACGACGCTGCCGTCGGTGCGCTTGGAGATCTCGATCTGGAGCGTGGGCATCGGGGATCGGAGTCTAACGAGACCCAAGCATTATTCCGCTAGCGGCCACCGGCATGTGCGCGCAAGCGGCCGCTTGCGCAATGATGCTTAGGGCGCTTGCGGAATGATGCCGATGATGCGGCGACCGAACCTAGTACTCGTCCGATCCCTGCACCCAGATAAAGGACTGCAGATCGATCATGTCGCGCGGGCCGAGGTCGCGCGTGTCCTCGCGAACCTGCTCCGCGAACTCGAGGACGCTGACGTACGTCGCCCAGTCGGGGCGCGAGCGATACTGGAAATCGAATCCGTACGCCGTTGCCGCGGTCCGCGTCACGAGTGGCTTCAGGAAGATGTGCGTCTCCGGTTTTGCGATGAATCCGAAGATCGTGACCATCGGCCACGTCAGCACGCGCGTCTGGCGTCGCGGGAGGCTTTCGACCGCCGCCACCCAGCGCTCGAACCGCTCCTGGTCCGTCCCGCTACCATATAAGAAGTCGTACAGCCCCTCGGCGAAGGTGCGCGCGCCGTCCCCCTTCACCGCGTCGCGCAGCGCCATCTTCTCGAAGGAGAAGAGCAGGTTCGTCCGCGATTCGATCGTCACCGCTTCGCGTGCGACGGTCGCGTAATCGCCGTCGTCCAGCAGCGACCGGAAGGATGCCCGACGCAGGACGCGGCACCAGCGCTCGTGCGCCTCCCACTTGTAGTTCCGCTCCCAGTCGAGGTAGGTCTCGTCCTTGAACCCGCCCGGGAAGAACTTCAGGAATTTGCGTCTGGCGCGCTGAGCCGCCGGGTTGCGGTCCGGCGTCTCTCGCAACGCCGGTTTCAGGCGGCTGGCGGATCGGGAAGCGAGGTCGGGTGTGTTTGGCATCGTCATCGTTTGCTCCTGACACGCTGCAATGCAGCGTTCGCGCCGCGGAAAGCGGATTCAAACGCTGGTGGCCGCTGAGCGCGTCGTATCGTCGCTGGGATAAGCCCACTCAACCCACCCTTCGACAACCTTGATGATGCGTCTTGTCCTCGCTGCCCTGATCCTCGTGGCGGCCGCAATGCCGGCGCAGAGCCCACGGCCCATCGTGCGCTACTCGCTCACCATCGCGGACGGCGACACCAGCGGGTTCGACGTCGCCATGACCGTGCGCCACGCGCCGGACACGTTCCGCGTCGCGATGTTCAAGCACCCGGAATACGACGACCGCTTCTTTCGCTTCGTGCAGAACCTGCGCGTGCAGGACGGGTCGATCGCGCGAGAGGATTCGGCGCTCTGGCGCGTCGTCGCGCCCGGCGGCAGCGCGACGATCTCATATCGCGTTCAGCTCCCGGCGCCGACACAGCCGTCTCGAGGGGCGTGGCGCCCGTTCCAGACGTCGACGGGGGCGCTGACGGGTGGCGCGCACGCATTCATGTACATCGTTGGCGCGGAGAGCGCTCCGTCCCACGTCGTGCTGCGACTGCCGGCGACATGGCGCGTCGCCACAGCGCTCACGCGCACGAGCGAGCCGTGGACCTTTTACGCGGCGTCCGCCGAGGAGCTGCTCGAGTCCCCGATCCTCGCGGGCGCCCTGCGGACGTCGACGTTCAGCGTGGAGGACGTTCCGCACACGATCGCCTACTGGCCGCTGCCGACCGCGCCATCATTCGACTCCGCGGCGTTTCGAGTCGGCATCGAGCGCATGGTCGCCGAGGTCGTTCGATTGTTCGGCCGCACGCCGTATCGCGACTTCACCTTCGCGTTTCAGGACGCGGCCTACGGTGGGCTCGAGCATCCAGCCTCTGTCACGCTCGGCGCGCCGAGCGCCGATCTGGCGCGCGATCCGCATCGCGTCCTGGAGGAGACCGCGCACGAGTTCATCCACACGTGGAACATGATGTACATCAGGCCCGCGGAGTACGTCGGTGTGACGTACCGGCCGATTCAGCCGGTGCCGACGCTCTGGTTCAGCGAAGGTCTCACGCTGATGTACGCCGACCTGCTGCTCCGCCGCGCGGGGCTGCCGACGCGCGACTCGACGCGCGTCTCGCATCTCGAGGGGCTCATAACGCGCTACCACGCACAGCCCGGCAACTCGCGCTTCGCTCCGGAACGCGTCAGCCGCGTGGCATACAACAGCCGCCCCGACGCGCTTGGCGACTACGACGCCAGCACCCACCTGCAGGGCGAGCTGCTCGGCACCATGCTCGATCTCATCGTGCGCGACGCGACGAACGGGAGTCGCTCGATGGACGACGTGATGCGTCTGATGCTCGAGCGCTTCGGCGGCGTCCGGGGCTACACCGGCGCCGACATCGAGCGCGCCGTACATGACGTGTGCGCGTGCAGCGTGAAGTCGTTCTTCGACGCGCACGTACGCGGCGCGCAGCCGATTCCCTTCGACCGGTATCTCGCGCTCGCCGGCCTCAGAGTGGTGGTGACGCGCGCGCCGGTGATGCGGGACGGGCAGCCCGCGCCGGACCTGCGCATCCGCGCATGGAATGCCCCGCCGGACAGTGCACTGAGCCTTCTCCTCTTCGACCCGTCGAGCGTGTGGGGACGCGCGGGCCTGCACAGCGGCGACCGCGTGCTCAGCGTGAATGACGAGACGCCGAGGACGTGGCCGGAGTTCCGTCAGATCGTGGGACGTGCGCGCATCGGCGATCGGTTGGAGTTCGTCGTCCAGGCGCCAGGAGCGGCAGCGCCGAGGCACGTCGTCGTCGTTCTCACGGGATACGAGCGGCCGGTCGTGCGCATCGAAGCTCTTGCTGAGCTGAACGATCGGCAGAAAAGGCTCCGCGACGCGTGGCTTGTTGGTACGCCGTGACGGGTTCGGCTCGTCGCGGCCGCTTGCGCGAGGATGTCGACGGCCGCTTGCGCGACGTTGTACACGCGCCAACTTCGCCGCATGCGCAACTACACACGCGGTGAGTTTCTTGGTTCGTGCGCCGCTGCTGCCGGCGCGAGTCTCCTGCCGAGCACGTTGCTCGGTCGCACGGTATCAGATGAGCGCCAGGCACCTCGCGCGGGATTCGCTCCCTGGCTCGAGATCGACTCCGGCGCGTTGGCGCACAACGTTCGCACTGTCACTCGCCTCGCGGGCGGACGGCCCATCATCGCGGTCGTAAAGAACAATGCGTATGGGCTCGGTCTCGAGGTCGCCGGACCGCTCCTCGATGCGATGCCGGAGGTGCGCGCGCTCGCTGTCGTGCGACCCGACGAAGCCACGCGGCTCCGGATCGCGAAGGTCCGCAAGCCGATCCTCCTCATGGGTCCAGCGAGCGAGGACGAGCTGGTGGAGCTCGTCCGGCTCGACGTCCTGCAGTCGCCGTATCGCGATGCGGCGCCGGCGCTGCTGTCGCGGGTGGCGCAGCGCGCGGGACGTACCGTGCGAGTGCATGTGTACGTCGACACGGGCATGCACCGCATGGGGATGCCGGTCGCGCAGGCGCTGCCGTGGATCGAGCAACTGTCGCGCGCCAGCGGGGTGCGCATCGAGGGCGCGTTCACCGAGCTGACCGAGGACGCCGACTTCGATCGCCTGCAGGCGGCGCGTCTGCGCGATCTTCAGGCAAATGCGCGACGCGGCGGGATCGCCATCGGCACGCTGCACGCCGCGTCGTCGGACGCCATCATGGCGAACAACGCCGAGACGTTTCTCGACGCCGTGCGTCCCGGCCTCGCGATCTACGGCGGGTATGTCACCGACGACGCGATGCGCCGCGGCGAGCTGCGTCCTGCTTATCGACTCAAAGCGCGCGTCATTCGCGTCGATCAGCTCGAGGCGGGCGAGGGGATCAGCTATCACCGCCGCTGGACCGCGCAGGGTCCGACGTGGACCGCGACGCTCGCGATCGGACACGTGGATGGCTATCCGACGGGCGCCGTGAAGGGCGGCGAAGTGCTGGCGCGCGGGAAGCTGTATCCGGTGATCGGCACGGTCAGCGCGAGCCATACGGTGATCGAACTCGGCGAAACCCGCACGCTCGACGTGGGTGACGAAGTCACACTCGTCGGACCCGACGCGCCGGCGCTGCACCCGAACGAAGTGGCGAAGCGCGCGGGGTGGTCGGAGTACAACATGTTCATGCATCTCTCTCCTGCCCTCGCGCGCGTGGTCGTGTAGGCTCCTGCGCGAGCAGGCCGACGGCCGCTTGCGCGACAGCCGCGACGACGCAATTTCGCCCGATGCGCAAATACACTCGCGGCGAATTCCTGAGCCTGAGCGCGATGCTCACTGGCGCGGCGACGATCGCGAGGCTGCCCTTCGCAAAATCTCTCGCCGCTCGTTCGTCGGCCGTCGCACCCAACTCGCCGGACTTCATCCTGACCAACGGCCGCGTGCTCACGCAGGATGCCGCGCTGCCGCGCGCCGAGGCGTTCGCCGTGAAGTACGGCCGCTTCGTCGCCGTCGGGAGCAACGCGGACGTCCGAAACCTCGCGACGCGCGACACGCGAGTGATCGACGCGGCCGGCGCCACGGTGCTTCCCGGATTCATCGATTGCCACTCGCATCCGAGTGGCGTCACCGAGCTGTATGACGTGGACGCGAATCTGCGCAGCGTAACGCAGATCCAGGACGCGCTGCGCAAGAAGGTGGCGCAAACGCCGCCGGGCTTCTGGGTCGACGCGTACATGTTCGACGACACCAAGCTCACCGACGGCCCGCTGACGCGTGCGCATCTCGATGCGGTCTCGACGCAGCATCCGATCGGCGTGCATCACCGCGGCGGACACACGTCGTGGTACAACACGCTGGCGTTCACCGAAGCCGGAATCAGCCGCGACACGCCCGACCCCAAAGGCGGGAGATACTTTCGGGACGCGAGCGGGGACCTCACCGGCCGGGCCGCGGAGCTGGCCACGGACGTCATCGAGGGTGCCGGACGCCGGGCGCAGTTTACCCCCGAGCAGCAGCGCGAGCGCGCGCGCCTTGGAATGCAATTCATCTCGCAAAAGTTCGCCGCCACCGGGCTCACGTCCGTCCACGACGCGATGGCCTTCGCCCCGACGATCCGCGCGTACCAGGACGCGCGCGCGGCGGGCGAGCTGCGGCACCGGGCGTACATGATGCTCGCGGGACGCGGGACGAACAGCGCCTACGCCAGGCTGCGCGATGCGGGCGTGTACACGGGTTTTGGCGACGAATGGATTCGCGTCGGCGGCGTCAAGTTCGTCGCCGACGGCTCCGCCTCCGAGCGCACGATGCGGATGAGCACCCCCTACGTCGGCACCAACGACTACGGCATCCTTACGATGGACCAGCAACAGATCAACGATGCCGTCGAGGATGCGCACCGGCACGACTGGCAGGTGGGCGTCCACGCCAACGGCGACGTCACGATCGACATGGTGCTGAACGCGTACGAGCGCGTGCTGAAGCTGTGGCCGCATCCGGACCGCCGGCATCGCATCGAGCATTGCACGCTCGTGAACCCGGACCTCTTGCGGCGCATCAAAGCCGCCGGCGTGATCCCGACACCTTTCTGGACCTACGTGTACTATCACGGCGAGAAGTGGTCCAACTACGGCGACGAGAAGGTGCGCTGGATGTTCGCGCACCGGTCGTTCCTCGACTACGGCATCAACGTCGTCGGTGCCTCAGACTACGGGCCCGGGCCGTTCGAGCCGCTCATGGCGATCCAGAGCATGGTGACGCGCAAGGATTACCGCGGGCGCGAATGGGGACCGAACCAGAAGGTCACGGTCGACGAAGCCATTCGCATCGCCACCGCGAACGGCGCGAGGGCGTCCTACGAGGAAGCGCTGAAGGGCACGATCACGGCGAACAAGCTCGCGGACTTCGTGATCCTCGAGAAAGACCCGCACGACGTGCCGCGGGACACGATCAAGGACATCAAGGTCGTGCGCACCGTCGCCGGCGGAAGGACGACGTACGAAGGGTAGTCATTCTGAGCGAAGCGAAGAATCTACTCCACGTGCGGTAGACCCTTCGCTGCGCTCAGGGTGACTAGATCGACGCGACGATGCGTTGGGCGTAGGAGATCAGCGCGGCCGCGTTCGCGGCGTCGAGCCGGCCGGATTGCTGCATCGCCGTGACCTTGTCGATGAACGCGCGCAGCTGATTCCGCGCCGGAGTGCCGTTCTCCTTGCCGAGTGACTTGAGCGCGTTCCGCAACGACGCGTCGAGCGCGGCGGCTTCGCCCTTCTGGATCGCGAGCGCCGCCACGCGGTCGGCAAGGATCTCGATCGCTGCCGCAGAGGTGACGACGTTCACCGTCGCTGATTTCGTCCCGACACCGCCATCGTCGTCGACCACGGACACGGTGACAGTGTAGTTACCGGCCGTCGTATAGGTGTGTGACAACGTGAAGTTCATCCCGGACAGGTCGAGCGGCTCCGCGCTGGCGACGTAACTGACGGTCGCGGTCCACGTGTCCGCGCCCGGATCAGTGAATGCCCCATTCGCCGTGTACCGCTCGCCGACGATTAGCGCCGCGCCGTCGAATGCAGCGATCGTCGGCGCCACGTTGGCAATCGCGACCGACTTGGTCAGCGTCTTCTCCCATCCAAACGCGTCGCTCACCACGAGCGCTGCGGTGAACTCGCCATTGTCGGCGAAGGTCTTCGTCACCGTTTTTCCCGACGCAGTGGTGCCGTCACTGAACTGCCACGTGTACGCGAGCGCTTCAGTGCGGCCAAGATCCGTGCGCCCGAGGTCGGGGTCGGTGCTGGCTGCAGCGTCGAACGTCACGGGCGCGCCCTCCTTCAGCGTGCCGCTGAAGGAGAAGTTCGCAACGGGCGGACGATCGCCCGCCTCGACGGCCGTCTGGAACGCGATCGGCAGGAGCGACAGGAAGTCGAAACCGGTGGCGTCCTCGAGCTTGTCCACCGTGGTGACGTACTGCTGCCACGGATCGCTGGCATCCGACGAATTCGGCATCACCACGGCGAGAAGCGTGAGGCCGGCGAGAGCATCCCACGTCTGGATGTTGGCGCGGTTGAACGGCACACCACCGTTCCGCGGCCCGATCAGCGCGACCTTCCAGGTGGCATCGGGGATCGCGACCTTCCCTTCATTCTTCAGAAACTTGAGCGGACTGGAGGTATAGAGCGGGCCCGTGATGATGTAGACCGCGCGGCCGCCCTTCGTCGCCGAGTCGCCCAGTGCATTCTCGAAGTGCGCCCAGACTCCCTGATTCAGCGCGGCGAGCTGCGGGACGACGTTCGTGAGGTAGAACGTCGTGGCGTTGTCGACGTTGGCGGCGGTTCGATCGACCGAACGCGTCATGTGGCCGCGGTCGTAGCCACCGTTGGTGTAGTCCGACGTGAAGATTTGCTTGTTCGCGGGGAGGTGCGGATCGGCGGTAAAACAGTTGCACCGGTCCTCGCCGAAGAAGATGTGTCGCGAGTCCAGCTCGTACGCGACCCAGTTCGGCGTGCCGCGCGACTGGTTGTAGGAGAGCGTGTATTGCGGCCGCACGATGAGCTGGTCGTCCGTGCTCTCCTCGGTGGCCGGAGTCGGGTCGCCGAACTCGTCGTTCGTCGCATAGATCGACGTCGGCGCGGCCACCGGCGCCAGAACGGGGACTGACGTGCTCGTTCCCGTCGTGAACTCATATGAAGGCCCACCGACCGTCGGCGTCGCCGTGATCTTGAATCGAGGCCGCGTATTCGGGTCCGTTGGCGCCGCAACCGCCTGGACGATCGTCGCATTGGGCCGCGCGATGGCGATGGCGATGTCGGGATCGAGCGCCTCCACGACATACGTGGCGGGTATGATCTGCCCACCGGCGGCGACGCGCGCCGTCAGGAACATCTGGGCCTGGAAGCCAGCCACGAGTCCCGTCGAAGAATATCCCACATCGAGCCAGTGGATCTCCGCCCTGGTTACGTTCATGTCGATCGACGCGGTCTTCGTGATCGGCCCATCGACCGCGGTGGCCGTGATCGTGACCGGTGTCGCGCTGACGGCGATGCCCGCGACCTCGCCGGTGGAGCTCACTGTTGCGACGGCCGGATTGTTCGACGACCAGGTGACGGTGGCCCCGGGCACCACGTCGTCGAAGCCGTCTTGCGCCGACGCGGTGAGCGTCGTCGTGCCGTCGACGAACACGCTGGTGGCGCCCGTCAGCGCGACATGATCGAGCACGCCCGCCACGCATGCGCGAGTCGCGCTGCTGGTGTTCCGCGGCTTCGGCGCGCCGACGATGAAATCGCCCGCGTTGTTCTGCAATCCCGTGCTGACGCAGCCGCCGCCTTTACGGAATGCCGCCGTCGAATTGCTCGTCGGGGCGGTGCCCGCTCCCCACGTCTCGTCGCAGTTTGTCGATCCATAGCCGACGCGGTCGACGATGGAACCGCCGGTGGGACAGACACCGGTGAGCAATGTCGTCGATTTCACCAGGACGACCTTCCCGCCGGTGGCGCCCATGTTGATGCCACCGCTCACGTCAGGAGTCGGCAGCGCCGCGGCGGTGCCGGTGCCAGCTGCCTCCTGAATCAGATAGTAGTGACCGGGCTGGAGGACGACGTTCGACAGAGCCGTTGCCTGCCACGTGGGCGTGGCGTTGGTGGCCGACGCGTATTGCACGCTCCAGCCATTGAGGTTGGCCGGCACGCTGCCCCGGTTGAACAGCTCGATATAGTCGTTCTTGAGCGGCGCGCCGGAGTTGCCACCGCCTGCGTAGATCTGGCTGATGACGATGTCCGTTGGCGGCGGTGTCGTAACACCGAGAGTGACACTTCCTGAAACGCCGTTGGCCGCGCGAGCGGTGATCGTCGCGCTGCCTTGCGTCACGCCCGTCGCGACGCCGCTCAGGTCGACCGTGGCGACGGCCGTCGCGCTGCTGTTCCACGCGAGTCGCGGGAATACCTGCGTGTTGCTCGCATCGCGCGCGAGCGCAGTGAACGACACCGTAGTGCCGATCTCCACGGCCGCAGGATCGGGTGAGAGCGTGATGGAGACAGGGACGACGACCGTCACCGAGGCGGTGGCGGTCGCGCCGTTCGAGGCAGTTGCCGTGATCGTGGCCGTGCCCCCGCCGACGCCGGTCACGAGACCAGAGCTCTGACCGACGGTCGCTACTCCGGGTGCGTCGCTGGACCACGTGAAGCTCGTCAGTGGGTTGCCGTTGGCGTCGTTTCCGGTGGCAGCGAACTGCTGCGTCTCGGTCGGCACGAGCGTCACCGAGAGGGGGGTAACGCTCATCGCGCACGCGACGATCGGTGTGGCGGAATTGCGTGGCGTCGGCGGCGTATTCAGCGTGAAGGTCAGCGCCGAGTTGTCGTTGTAAGCGGCGCAGGGGTCGCTGCGGATCGCGGACGTGTTGGCGGCGAGCGCCGCCGTCGACTTCGGGCTGCAATTCGTCGCGCCGTATGACACGAGGTCCACGATCGACGACGCACCACTCGAACACACGCCGGTGGCCGTGATGAGAGGCGTCACGGAGGAAACGAGGGCCACGCGGCCGTTGTTCGCGGACATCGGGATCCCGCCTGAAACATCCGCCGTGGGGAGTGGGTCCGCCGCGGTGTTGTTGCCCACCGCCTCCTGCACGAGATAGTACTGTCCAGGCTGCAGCATCATGTTCGTCAGCGCCGTCACTTGCCAACCGGTCGTGCTCCCTGCCGCCCCGTACTGGATACTCCAGCCGTTCAGGCTGACGGGCGCCGTTCCGCGATTGTAGATCTCGACGAAGTCGTTCTTGTATTTGGCGCCGCTGTTTCCGCCCCCGCCGTAGACCTGCGTGATCACAACCGATGGTCCAGTGAGCCTGGCGAGAAGGCCGCCGGGGAGTGCCACCACGCGCTGCGGAGCAGTCGGGGCTATTTCACTGCAGGAAAGGACGGCGATGCCGACGAGGACGGCGAACGCACTACGTGCCAAATGAAGTCGCATGGGGAGAGGTCCGAGGCGGGCCCGACGCTTGGAGAGGAACAAAAAAACGGCATCGGCACACTTGCCGGGCCGACACCAAACCTAACCTTTCGCGAGCGTCGCCGCGCCCTCGAAATTGTCACACTTTCGTCATTCGTCCGGCGCTACTGACCGATGTCTTCGTTCCAGAGATCCGGATGTGCCCGGATGAACTCCTGCATCAGCCGGATGCACTCCAGGTCGGCAAGGATGACGAGCTCGACGCCGCGCGATCGCAGATAGTCCTCGGGCCCCTGGAACGTTTTGTTCTCGCCGATGACGACGCGCGGGATCCTATAGAGGAGCGTCGCGCCGCTGCACATGTCGCATGGGGACAGCGTCGAGTACAGCGTTGCCCGGCGATAGTCGGACGCGGTTAGACGGCCGGCGTTCTCGAGACAATCCATTTCCGCGTGCAGGATCGCGCTGCTCTTCTGCACGCGACGGTTGTGTCCGCGTCCGACGATGCGGTTGTCGATCACGAGCACGGATCCGATGGGGATCCCGCCCTCGTGCAGGCCCTTCCGCGCTTCGTCGAGCGCTGCGGTCAGAAAGGGATCATCGGGCATGGGTGCGCCAGCGGCCGGTACTGCTGGATGCGGATCATGCGGATCTTCCGGATGGACGTGCTACGGGCGGTCATCCTGAGCGCAGCGAAGGATCTACTCGATCCACAATAGATCCTTCGTCGCTCCGCTCCTCAGGATGACATGGGCTTGACCCGGTTTTGTGGACACGGGGTTAAGAATGCTACGAAGCGAGTTGCAACTGCTCGTACTGCGCGGGACTGACGTACTGCAAGGTTGAATGCCGCCGGGTGCGATTGTACCACGT